>JGI24132J36420_10000191_pt1 | contig 31094 bp, 20 predicted proteins | sample BarGraNGADG00212_3_FD_36420 | JGI IMG/M metagenome (IMG submission 36420) | reverse complement strand
GTACTTCCTGAAATCACAAATAATGTTATTTCCACTGACCAGACAGTTTGTTATGGCACTACCCCTTCTACAATTACGGGTTCCGTACTTACCGGAGGAGCTGGTGGTACTCCGACATGGTTATGGCAGGAAAGCAGCGATGGAGGTAATACATGGGTAACTGCGGCTAATACAAGTAACCAGCAAAACTACTCCCCCCCGGCACTTATATCACCAATAAGGTACAGGCGAATCATTCTTTCAGGTTTATATAACTGTTGCATTGATACTTCAAATTTTGTTAGTATTGGAATATATGCTTTACCGGCCGGAACAATAACTTCAGTGGATGATATAACAATCTGCAATGGTACAGAAGTGCCTCTGAATATCCACCTTACTGGTGGATCAACACCCCGGAAAGTAGTTTTTAGTGCAGGGTCATCAACCTTCACCTTTAATAATATATCAGTTGCAGATACAACCATTAAAGTAATATCTTCAATAACCGAAAGCACAGCCAATGTAATTTATTCATTTGCATCGGTTCAGGATAAGAACAATTGTTTTGCCACTTCACTTACAGGTTCAAGAAAAGCGATTGTTTACAGGGTACCTGTTGCCAATGCAGGAAGCGATAATTCTGTCTGCGGTCCACAATATACTTTATCCGCAACTCCATCAGTCGGAGCCGGTAAATGGATCTTTCCTTCCCAGGTCGTTTTTTCAACAACTAATGATCCTGTGGTGACGGTTAAAATTGATTCTTCTTTTATCTTGCCTGAAGTTTCCTATAAGTTTTACTGGGAAGAGACTAACTGGTTATGTGTCAATAAAGATTCGGTTACAATTACTTTTAACAGGAGAATAAAGCCTGTCAGTGCAGGGTCAGACACTTCTATTTATTCATTTGACAATCTTACCCAATTGAATGCTACTCCATTGCAACCGGGAGAAACAGGCAGCTGGTCGGTGATTAGCGGTACCGGTGACTTTGATGATTATAATAATAGTTCAACTTATGTCAGGAATGTTACCAAAGGATCAAATACCTATTTGTGGAGTGTGATAAACGGGGAGTGTAAACTTGAAGATTTGGTCAGGGTAGATGTCATGGGACTTGAAATTCCGCAAGGTTTTTCTCCGAATGACGACCCTGGCAATTATAATAACACATTTGTTATCAATGGGTTGGATTTGCGCAAGAAATGGGTTGCACCTGATTCGGTCCCGGCATTTCAGCATGCCCATCTTTCCATATTAAATGGTGCCGGAACACAGGTCTTTTCAACTACAAACCGTGATGGTAACGAATGGAAAAACTGGGATGGTAAAAATTCAAAAGGATTTGATCTTTCTGAAGGTACCTACTATTATTTACTGAAAATTACGTCGCTGGGTACAGGACAGGTGTTTAAGAAGAGTGGATTTATTATTCTAAAAAGATATTAAAAGATGAATAAATAAGCCTGAGGTTCGGGCTAATTTGTACTAAAATATGAACAGAAAAAGATATTTGACCATATTATCCTTTTTATTCGTTTTTAGAATTATCTATAGTCAGACCGGTACTGATTCAGGAAGGATAAGTCTTGGGTATCCCATATACAGTCAGTATCTTCAGAACGGGCTCATGATAAATCCGGCCTACACCGGATCGCGTGAAGCATTAAGCGCCTTTCTGTCGTACAGGATGCAATGGATGGGTACCAACGGTGCTCCGGTAATTCAATCGGCTTCAATTCATTCACCTATGAAAAATGACAGGGTGGCTCTCGGTCTTAAAGCCCAGTTTATGAAATATGGAGTGACAAAATCAACAAGCATTTATGCCAGTTATGCTTATCATCTGAGAGTTGGGAAAGGCAAGTTGTCGCTTGGGCTTAATGCTGGTGTTGACATCTCAAACACCGATTACTCCGGTTTGCTTCTAATTAATTCGGGAGACCCGGTTTTTACAGTCGCTGATAAACCATATACGCTGCCAAATGCTGGTGCCGGATTATACTATTTCAGTGAAAAACTTTTTGCGGGATTTTCAATTCCGACATTTTTGAGTTACAGAGAAACTGACACAGGCACTCCACAGGCTTATCATAGTTTTAATGAATATGATCTATTGTTTACTGCAGGAGGTGTTTTGAAAATCTCTGATCTGATAAAGGTTAAACCATCTGTTCTTGTTGATTACGCACTTCATAAAACTGAAAAGATGAACCAGCTTGATCTTAACATGAATCTTATTTTTGCCGATCTGCTCTGGGTAGGTGGCTCATGGAGAACATCAGAGGAAGTTTTTGTAGGTATACTTCAGGTTCAGATTAATCCCCAGTTCATGTTTGGTTTCTCTTATGATTATCCGGCAGGAAGGTTGAACTCATTTTCAAAAGGATCAAGCGAATTTATTCTGAGATATGAGTTTGGTTCAAAGGTAAGCACAGCAAATCCAAGGTATTTTTAATCTATGACAAAAAAGAACCTGCATATAATAATCGTTTTTATTGTGCTTCTGGCCACAAATGAATTAACAGGCCAGCAACTACCTGTTTATAAGGTTACAAGGATGCAATTTAGCTCAACGGGATTCAATGAAATTTCACCTGTAATAGTAAAGGATGGGATCATTTTTTGTTCCGACAGAAGGTTTAGTGGAATAAAGGACCGTACAGGTTACAACGGTAACCGGCTTTATAATATTTATCTTGCAGAAAGGAAAGACACTTCCGGCTGGGGAAAACCAAATGAATTAAAAAGTGAGAGAAGTTCATTGTTTAATAATGGCCCTTTATGTTTGGCACCCGATGGCAGGACAGTCTATTTTACAAGTGAAGTGGAGACAGGGAAAGTAACCAAAAAGAAAAATTTCAAAAATCACAGCGGTATATTTATTGCAGATCTTTCAGGCTCTGATCTGGTATCATTGCGTCCATTCAAGTACAATAATCCCCAATATGATGTGGGACATCCATCATTGAGCAGTGATGGCAAGTACCTTTTCTTTGCTTCGGATATGCCGGAAGGATACGGGGTATCTGATATCTATTTTTGTGAATTGATTAATGGTGAGTGGAGTACACCTGTCAATTTAGGTCCTAAAGTAAATTCCACGGGTGTTGAAATCTATCCTTATATGCATTCTTCAGGGCGCCTCTATTTTACTTCTAACCGGACGGGCGGTTTAGGGAATCTCGACGTATATTATACCAGATTAAGTTCAGAAGGTTGGGAAGTTCCGGTTCTTTTGCCTGAGCCAATTAATTCAAAGTATGATGATTTTGCCTTTGTGGCCGAGGGTGACCTTCAGTCGGGGTATTTCTCATCGGATCGTCGGAGGAATGATGATATATACAAGTTTTCTTTTACAATTATCCGTAAAGCTTCCTGTGATACTCTTCAGGCAAATAATTACTGTTACGAGTTTTTTGAAGAGAATGCAATTAAGTTCGACACTGTGCCTTTCAGGTATGAATGGAAATTTGGCGACGGCAGTAAAGGCATTGGCACAATTGTAGAACATTGTTATGCTGGAGCAGGAAATTATCTTGTGCAGCTCGATGTTGTTAATCTAATAACAAAGGAGATAATCTCTAATGAGAAAACATTCAATATGGAAATAAAAGATATTGAGCAGCCATATATCTCAGCTCCTGACGTGGCAAACCCCGGAAGGATGATAAGTGTCAATGCTGACAGCACTAACCTTCCGGGCTGGAATATTGCCCAGTATTACTGGAATTTTGGTGATGAAACCGTTGCAATTGGCAAGGTAGTTGATAAAACATATTTAAAACCAGGAAATTATAATATTCAGTTGATTGTTTCTACTGTACCAGAACCCGGTGGAATTGTCAGGGAAACATGCGTTTCAAAAAATATTACAATAATTCGTCAACCCTGATTATGAAAAATAATTAATTTTGAAGATTTATGAAGCCCAAATATATTGGTTACTCAAACTTTTTTTGGGATGTTTTACAGATATCGGGGTTTTACTCCGATTTGTTATTCGGGTTTTATAAAAAATAGAAAGGAAGAATATAAACCATGAATTTGAAAAAAATAATATATAGTCTGATAATCTTTGTCTTTTTACCGGGATTGTTACCTGTCGGTTGCTTATATTCACAGGCTGTACCCGGGAAAGATGAAAATATTCCTTTTCTCGTTAATTTTGGGAAAGAGGGCAAAACATCGTGGGGAGATGATGATTTTTATCAAATATTTTTCTTCACAATTCCAAAGGATTTCAAGCAGCAGATATATATAAAAGTCTTTGATCCCGACACCGGAGGTGAAAATGATGAAATACAGGGCGTATTTAATACCCGGTGCTTATTTTCTGTTTACGGAGGTAACGGTGTTGACCCTGAGAAGAATGAAAACTCAAGAGGGTTATTTAAAGGTGTAAACTACAAAACGGGTAACTTATTGGCATCCAAAATTTTTGCTGCTGAAAAAAGATATGATAATGCCTATTATACTTTTGGTCCATTTAATCCATCTGAAGGAGATTTTAATGAAAAATGGAATTCTTATATATTTAAAATTATTTGTGAAGGGATCAGTGGTGATGACGGAAACCTTTACAGGTATTTCTTAAGCCGCAGCTCCACCGCCGACCTGCCGATTGAAGGCGCTAATGCATTTACTTATATTTATACGTTCCGGATGTGGAACAATAATACAAGTGTTGCACATATTTATCCTTATGTCGATACCGGGATAGTGTCGATAAGACAAAGAAATTTTGACTGGGACGATGATGGCAATATCCTGGTTGTTTCAAGATACAAACAGGGCATTCCGGTTCCAGTTTCAGGTGAAGATAACTGGGCAGAATCAAAGATCCCTATTGAACCAGCAGAGGAACGATCTTCACTTGACTTCCAGTTTCATAAGAAAAAAGGTGAACTGGTAAAAAATAATAATGTTGTTATTTCGCTTGAAAACCAGAGGGGTGATGCATTGAAGTTTTACAGTTCACCTATCGGAGGGGTCCCGGTATACCAGCCGAAAATTGGAGTAAGACCGGCCACTCCAAAAAAATAAAATGATCTGATATGAAGGTCTTTGTCAACCGTAAAATAATTCTCAGCACAATCATGTGCTTATTTTTATTTTCACAATTGCTTAACGGACAGATTTCACATTTTAAAAACTTTGGTATTGATAGTAAGTTGCCTAACAACTTTATTTACACATTGAACCAGGGTGATAATGGTTTTCTTTGGGTAGGTACAGGCAGCGGGCTGGTACGGTTTGATGGTTTTGATTTTTATAATGTTCCGTACCCTGACTCCGTTAACAACAGGTACCCTACCGCGAGCCTGAAAGATAAAAACGGAACATTGTGGTTCGGCTGCAACGACGGTACTGTTTTCTACGCAGAGGAGAATAGACTGAGGCCTTTAACAATTGTAAATTCAAGGAGCATCATCAATTTAATGGAGGGTACTGACGGGCTCATTTATATCATTCCCCAGGGAGAAGCTCTGTTTAGTGTCAACCCGCTTAAACATGAAGAGATTAAAAAATGTTCCGTAGATCCCTCACTGGTGATTTTTTCAAGTTGTTTTACCCCGACAGGAAATATACTTCTGGGAACACAGGAAAATATTCTGATCTGCAGGATGGAAATAGATTCTTTGATAACTCTTGAAACCATTGGAGGTTTTGATTCAAATATCCTTGCTATACATCAAGCCAAAGGGGAAGAGAGTTTTATTGTAGGGACTGATGGTAACGGGTTATTCAGGTTGAGGATTTCTCCTTCAGGGAATTTTTTATCCCGTTACAGAGGACATCCCGAACTGGAAACGCTTAGAATAAAATCTTTGCTTGAAGATACGGACAATTACTTATGGATCTCAACTTTCGATGAAGGTATCTACCAGATTGAAATCTCTGAAAAGAATGGGAATATTAAATCGTTGCAACATTATGATAAAAATACAGGCCTGCCAGGACAAAATGTTAAACTGGTTTTTCAGGATATTGAAGGCAATTTCTGGATAGGTTTTTTTGGTAACGGACTCAGCCTGTTAAACTCATATGCCTTCAATTATTTTGTCCCCGGAACAGATCCTGAAGAAAATGATATCATTTATATAAACAGGATAAGTAACGAATATTTTCTGGGCACACCTTCAGGCTTCCATCTTTTTGATTTGCAAAATCACAAAACCAGGCCGTTCATAAATCTCGTTAAGAAAACAGGAAACAAAGGGATAGCTTCTTATTGTGTTGATAAAGATGGCAATATATGGGTTGGTACAAAAGGGAACGGATTATATACAGGCACCAGTGCCGGATCGTTCAGACTGTTTTATCGTTCCAGCGACTCCGGAGAAGACTATGTTAAAGATATCAAAACAGATACTAAAAATATCTGGCTCGCTACCCTTAATGGCGTGATTATTATTGATAAAAAAAGCGGTAGGGTAAAAAATAAATTCAATATTGACAACGGCCTGCCTCACAACAGTATCAATCAAATCTTCCTGACAGATAATGGGGAAGGTTATATTGCTACCGAAAGTGACAGAGTATATATAATTAATCCTGATTTGGGCATTAGATCTGGAAACGCAATAATGTCTGGCAATTATTTAAATAAAATATTATCTTTTTCGCAAAGTAAAGATGGTACAATATTGGCAGCGACATTCGGAAATGGATTTTTTGAATGCTATCCCGATTCTGTTGTTCCCATAACCAAGTCAGATGGCTTAATATCAGATTATTGCTATAGCATTCTTGTTGATTCACAAAATAATTTCTGGATAGGTCACGAAACAGGTTTTTCGAGATATAATCAGGAAACAAGAACAATGAGGGTTTTTGGATCTGATTTTACACATAACGGAGTTTGTAATCCGGCTGGAATGTATGAATCATCAGACGGGATAATCTTTATCGGGACATCAGAAGGTTTGATAGTTTATGATAAGTCTAAAGATAAATCTGATAAGATCGCTCCGTTTAATAATATAAACTACGTATCAATTGATGATGTGATTTATCCATACAAACCATCATATACCATTCCTTATAAAAAAAGGTATACAATAAAGGTCTCTTATGTCGGGATCTGTTTCAGCGATCCCGACAGGGTATATTACAGCACTTTACTTGAAAACTATGATAATGACTGGACAAAGATGTCACCGGCAAGGGAAATAACATATAGCCCGGGAGACGGAAAATATAGATTCTATCTTATTTCAGTTAATGAAGCTGGTCTGTCACAGGAGACACCCACATCATTTGATATTATTATTAAGCAGCCAATCTGGAAAAAATGGTGGCTTATTCTATTGTCAATCTTTGTTCTGGCAGGGATTGGAATTCTGATTATCCGCGAAAGGGACAAGGCTCAGAAAAAGATTCAGGAATATCTTGAAAAAGAACTTGATCTCAGAACCAGCGTCATAATTAAACAGAAAGAAGAAATTGAGATTCAGAATATTGAAATAACAGATAGTATTAACTACGCCAAGAGGATACAATCCAGTATTCTTCCTGATATTAACAAGCTGAAAGAGTCTTTTAAAGATGCGTTTATTCTGTTTCATCCCCGCGATATAGTAAGTGGCGACTTTTACTGGTTTGATAAAATTGATGATGATAAATTCATATTAGTGTGTGCTGATTCTACCGGGCATGGGGTTCCCGGTGCTTTCATGTCAATAATCGGATCCACCCTCTTGCAGGATATTGTAACAAGGAAAAAAATATCCAAACCATCAGAGATTCTTTCACTTCTCGATAAACAAATCTTTTACACACTTAACCAGAATGTTGAACTGGGAGTCTCTAACGACGGAATGGATATGGTCGTTTGTGAATTCCATCTTAAAACCCGATACATGAGATTCGCTTCTGCAATGCGTCCGGTAATAATTGTTCTCGATGGTGAACCATATTATATAAAAGGTAACAGATCATCAATAGGGGGGGAATCGGTAATTGAGAAATTCTTTGATGATCAGGAGTATTATCTTAAGGAGGGGGATACTGTTTACATGTTTTCTGATGGATTGCCTGATCAGTTTGGCGGAGTTGATGGTAAAAAAATGAAGATAACCAGATTAAAGAATTTGATTGAGGAGGTTTCAAAATTACCAATGAGTAAACAACACGACGCGATATTGAAATTCTACTCAGATTGGAAAGGTAATCATGATCAGGTGGATGATATCCTTATCATGGGGGTTAAAGTCTGATGTAATTACTTGTTGTATATATCATTGACAGAGAGTATTATTTCACTGGTTGAAGCCATGTTGCTCTCATTATTTGCCCTGTCCTTAATATAGAAATCATATCTGATCGTATCGCTTTCAGTATAAAACTGATAAAGGAAGGTGACTGTGATTGTACCTTTAAGTATTTTATTCTGTCCCAGTCGTTCCATATAAGGAATTCTGTAAGATGATGGTCTTAAAGGATCATTTTCAGGTGCCTGAATCATTAATCCTCCGGTTTTTCGATAGAGTGTAAAGAAAAGATTCGTCGTGTCTGTAAGCTCAAGATCAGGTGATTTTAATCCCAGGTCGCCGTCGCCATCTTCAAAATAAAATTTCAATCTGCCTCCTTTTGCCTGGTTTTCAAGGATATCAACAGTGTCAAAAACAGTAAAACTGGTAAATTCTATATGGGGTACGGGTGGAAGCTGCTGAATTTTCCGGCATGATCCGAAGGCAAAAACCAAAACTACTATAGTCAGATATTTTAAAGTTCTCATATATATCACCCAGATATCATCATTTAATACAAAAACCGCACCAAATTAAGCTATTTTTTTCGTAAAAATATTCGTATTGGTACGCCAGTAAACTCGAACCGCTCCCTCATCCTGTTTTCAAGATACCTTTTATAAGGCTCCTTAACATATTGAGGAAGATTGCAGAAGAAGGCAAAGGCAGGGGTGTAAATTGGCAACTGTGTTACATACTTGATCTTGACATATTTGCCTTTTAGGGCGGGCGGGGGATTATTTTTTATAACCTCAAGCATTACTTCATTCAGTTCAGAAGTCGGGATCTTCCTGTTCCGGTTCTGATTAACCGTTTCGATCAGCTCAAGTATTTTGTGTATTCTCTGCTTATTAGTTGCAGAGATGAACAAAATATCATAATCTGTGAAAGGGGCTGTTTTTTCTCTGATCCCCTTTTCTATTAAAATTGTAGAATTATTCTTTTTTTCAATAAGGTCCCATTTGTTAACAAGAATGATCATTCCTTTATTATTCTTCTGGATAAGTGAAATGATATTAAGGTCCTGTGCTTCAATTCCCCTCGTTGCATCAATAAGTAAAAGGCATATGTCTGAATTTTCAATGGTTCTGATTGCCCGCATTACTGAGTAGAATTCAATATCTTCACTTACTTTTCCTTTCTTTCTTAAACCTGCCGTATCTACGAGCAGAAAATCGTGCTGAAATTTATTGTATCTTGTATAAATTGAATCGCGGGTTGTCCCTGCAAGAGGAGTTACGATGTTTCTTTCCTCTCCAAGGAGTGAATTGACCAGCGACGATTTGCCGACATTTGGTCTTCCTACAATGGCAATCCTGGGGATCTCAGGGATTAATTCAGGTGACTGGTCAGGCAGGTTTTTAACAACTTCATCAAGCAGTTCGCCTGTTCCGCTCCCCGACATTGAACTTAATGGAAAATAATCACCAAGACCAAGGTTGTAGAACTCTGTTGCATCCATTAACCTTTGTGAGTTATCAACCTTATTAACAACGAGAATTACCTTTTTGTCGACTTTTCTGAGAAGTGAAGCGACAGAAAGATCCAGGTCGTGGATTCCGATAGCTACATCCACCATAAACAAGATAAGATCAGACTCTTCAATTGCAAGCAAAACCTGTTTATTTATCTCTTCTTCAAAGATATCATCGGAGTTCTGGACATACCCGCCGGTGTCAATTACAGAAAAATCAACTCCATTCCAGTTGCTTACTCCATAGTTACGATCGCGGGTTACACCACTTATTTCATCAACAATAGCTTCCCTCGAATCGGTAAGTCTGTTAAAAAGTGTAGATTTACCAACATTGGGTCTGCCTACTATTGCTACTATTTTACTCATAAATATCTATGCTATTGCTTTTAACGATATCCAAAATTTTTAAGTATCAGAGGTTTATCTCTCCAGTCCTTAGTTACTTTTACATATAATTCAAGAAATACTTTTCGTCCGAAAAAATCTTCCATATCATGTCTGGCTTCTGTTCCTACTTTCTTAAGCATGGCACCCTTATGACCGATAATTATCCCTTTCTGACTATCGCGTACTACATGAATTAAAGCCCTTATTTTAATCAGCCCCTTCTCTTCTTTGAAACTCTCAATTTCTATTTCAACGGAATAAGGGATCTCTTTTTTATAATTAGTAAGGATTTTTTCACGGATGATCTCTGATGCAAAAAATCTCTCGTACTTGTCAGTAAGCTGGTCTTTTGGGAAAAAAGGCGGACCTTCAGGCAGCTTGCTCAGGACCGCATTAAGGAGAACGTCAAGGTTAAAACCCTTAAGTGCAGAAATTGGTATTACAGGTGAATCGGGAAAGGAGAGATGCCACGATTCAACAATTTTTTCAAGATCACTCTGATTTGAAAGGTCTACCTTATTAACGGCAATAATTGATGGTATTCCCGAATTTTGTATCTTTTCAATAAATTCAATGCTTTTTTCCTTAAATTCAGTGATATCAGTCACATAAAGGATGACATCAGCATCAGTAAGGGCAATATTCACAAAGTTCATCATTGATTTCTGAAGCTCATATTGTGGCTTCAGGATGCCGGGAGTATCAGAATAAACTATCTGAAAATCATCACTATTGACAATACCCATTATGCGATGGCGGGTTGTCTGCGCTTTCGAGGTGATTATCGAAAGTTTTTCGCCTACCAGCGAATTCATGATAGTTGATTTCCCTACATTGGGATTTCCCAGTATATTGACAAAACCTGATTTGTGTCCCATCTGTTTTGATTAAAAAATGCCCCGTTTAAGCATGCTTACTTCCTTATCGGTAAGGAATCTCCATTTTCCACGCTTTAAGTTTTTCTTTGTAAGCCCGGCAAAGTACACCCTGTCGAGCTTCTTTACCTTATACCCAAGCGTTTCAAACATCCGTCTGATAACCCTGTTCTGTCCCGAATGCAATTCAATGCCAATCTGACTTTTATCATCTGCATCAGCATATGAAACCGCATCTGCAACAACAGTTATCCCATCCAGTTCAATTCCTTCGGTAAGCCTGAAAAGATGATTTTTTGTAACAGGATTATCGAGGAATACGTGGTAAATCTTTTTTCTTTTAAATTTTGGATGGATTAATTTTCCGGTCAGATCACCATCGTTGGTCAGCAGAAGCACTCCTGTTGTAGCCTTGTCAAGTCGTCCGACAGGGTAAACCCTCTCTTTGCAGCCGTCTCCTATGAGCTCAAGGACAGTATGTTCAGCATGAGGATCTTCAACTGTGGTTACATAGTCTTTAGGTTTATTCATCAGGATATAAACTTTTTTCTCGGAAGAGAGTTTTTTATTCCTGTACCTGACATCATCATTATGACTGACCTTGGTTCCAAGTTCCGTTATCTTCTTCCCGTTAACAGTTATATATCCGTCTCTGATCAGCTCATCAGCTTCCCTGCGTGAACAGACACCGCTGTTGGCAATAAATCTGTTCAGCCTTATAACTGTATCTGTGCCTGCAGGTTTTCGCTTCTCCATATCCATAATTATCAGCCTGCAAAGGTACATTTAATTGGCGATATTTTTGTTTGACTATTTTTTTGCACCTTTGCAGGTTGAAAACTAATAGGTATGGCATTAATAAAATCCATCTCAGGGATACGTGGAACAATAGGGGGGAGGCCCGGAGAGAGTCTTTCCCCGGTCGATATTGTGAAGTTTGCTGCAGCATTTGGTACATGGATAAAAAGAAGAAATAGCAAAAAAATCCTGTCAATGGTGATAGGTCGCGATGCACGTAAAACAGGTCCGATGGTCAGTGGTCTGATAATTTCATCTTTACGCAGCATGGGGATTAATATTATTGATCTTGGCATGGCAACAACACCAACAGTCGAACTGGCCGTTACCGGATCAGTTGCAGCTGGCGGAATAATAGTAACAGCCAGTCACAATCCGGCTGAATGGAATGCCCTCAAACTATTAAATGAAAAAGGTGAATTCCTCTCATCTGATGACGGGCTCGCTGTTTTGCAGATTGCTGACTCAGAAGATTTCGAGTTTGTTGCAGGCGATTTGACCGGTTCACTTTTAACTGATAGTTCGTGGGGGCAGAAACATATTAATCAGATACTTGAGCTTGATCTTGTAAATGTAAAAGAGATTAAATCTTCCGGTATATCTGTTGCTATTGATTGCATTAATTCTGTTGGAGGCATTATACTCCCCGATCTGCTTAAATCACTTGGTATTAATAATATATACGAATTGAATTCTACCCCTGATGGTAACTTTGCGCATAATCCCGAACCATTGCCTGATAATCTGAAGGGTATTTCAGAATTTGTTTGTAAAGTAAAAGCAGATGTAGGTTTTGTTGTGGATCCCGATGTTGATCGTTTAGCAATAATTTGCGAGGATGGATCTATGTTCGGTGAAGAGTATACACTCGTTTCTGTAGCTGACTATATTCTCAAACATACTCCCGGAAGCACAGTATCAAATCTGTCCTCAACAAAAGCGCTTAAGGATGTTACCGGTAAATACGGCTGCAATCATTATTCTTCTGCCGTTGGCGAGGTTAATGTGGTGGAAGAGATGAAAAAAAGCGAAGCTGTTATCGGAGGCGAGGGTAATGGAGGTATTATTTATCCAAAACTTCATTATGGCCGTGATGCTCTGGTTGGAATCGCGTTGTTCCTTTCTCACCTGGCGACCAGCCGTATTAAATGTTCTTCACTGCGACAATTTTATCCGGATTATGTCATTTCAAAGAAAAAACTAAATCTTTCATCTGCAATTGACTTCAGGATGATCACTGATGCGGTAAAAGGTCAGTTTCAGGATCATCTGATTGATGAAAGAGACGGATTGTGGATCGGACATAAAAATGGCTGGGTGCAGATAAGGAAATCGAATACCGAGCCCATAATGCGAATATATGCTGAAGGCAGAACAAGTAAAGAAGCCGATGATATGGCAAACAGAGTAATTGAAATTGTTGTTAAACTCTGATAGAGTTTCATTTTTTTTAAATTCCCGGAATAAAACAACCTGAATGAATGTCTTTAAATCGTAAAGGCCAAAAAACACTGTTGTTAAAAATTGTTAAGGAACAGATTGTGAACTACACTTTTTAATACTTTTGTGGCTGATTTTTAAAATCTATAAATAAGTACAATATCAAATGAAAAGAACAATTATTTTTACATCTATTGTGGTGGTCGTTGCAATCATAATTCTGGTTTTAATCGGCAAAGCAAGAGTAAAGAAAGATATTTCCAATTTGTACGCCGAGGCAAGGAAAGGGCAATTTGACATAATAGTGAACACTACAGGTGAATTGCAGGCTGAGAATTCCACTGATATTAAAGGACCGGAAATTACACAGAGCAGGAATATCAGGGCAATGGATATCAAGATTACCGATCTGGTTCCTGAAGGCACAGAGGTCAAAGAGGGCGATTATATTGCCACTCTCGATAAGACTTCATTCGACAATACTCTTAAGGATGAACTTGAAAGACTAACTACCTCCGAGACTAATCTTGAGGTGAAAGTACTTGATACTGCTGTTACTCTCAGCAACCTCAGAGACAATATTAAGAATCTGAGGTTTACAGTCGAGGAAGCTGCAATCACTCTTGAGCAGTCAAAGTATGAGCCTCCCACGACAATCAGACAGGCAGAAATATCTCTTGACAAGGCAAACCGTTCCCTTGATCAGACCATCAGAAGTTATGCTCTCAGAGTTGAGCAGGCAAGGTCCGATATGAGGACCATTAAAAACAACCTTACCGAGCAGCGCCAGAGGGTTGCTGATTTGCAGGAGGTGCTTACTAAATTTATTGTTAATGCACCATCAACAGGAATGGTAATTTATAAAAGAGACAGGATGGGAACCAAGAGAAAAGTGGGTTCTTCGATAAGCCCCTGGGATAATGTTGTGGCTACCCTTCCTGATATGTCCTCGATGATATCAAAAACTTATGTCAACGAAATTGATGTAAGTAAAGTAAAGGGAGGGCAAAAGGTCGAAATTATGGTTGATGCTTTCCCTGAAAAAAAATATACAGGTAATGTAATAAGCGTTGCCAATATAGGAGAGCAGTTACCTAATGCAGATGCAAAGGTTTTTGAGGTTATGATAAAAGTTGATGGATCCGATCCGATACTGAGACCTTCTATGACAACCGGTAATAAGATTGTCACCAAAACAATAAATGATGTAATTTATATTCCTCTTGAGAGTGTTCAGGCCGGGGCTGACAGTATTCCTTTTGTTTATACGAAGAAAGGAAGCAGACAGGTTGTTGTTCTGGGTGAATCGAATGAGAATAATGTAATAGCTGAACAAGGTGTGGAACAGGGAGAAATGCTTTATCTCAGTACTCCCGAAAGCCCTGAGAAATTTAAACTTATAGGGGAAGAACTGATCGCTGTAATTAAGGAAAAAGAAAAAGTCAGGAAGGAAGAAGAACTCAAGATGCAGGAAGATGCTGCAAGAGCAAATGGACAGAGAGGCAATATGATGAATATTACACCTGAAATGATGCAGCAATTCCAGAACAGAAGAGGTATGCAGCAAGGTCAGGGAGGCAGGACAATGGATACTGCAGCCATGCGAAGATTCAGGAATATGCGTAATAATCAGCAGGGCACTCCCAGGGATACGTCAGCAAGGCGCAGGACAAATACCCAGACTAGCCGTCAGCGTACCGGGCAGAATGCTCCTTCGACCAGACAACCGATTGTTCAGAATTAATTAACAGGAAATAATATGATTAAATTTATTTTAAGATATTTCCACGATATAGAGATTGCTGTTGAATCTATCATTTCGAATAAGCTGAAATCAATGCTTACAGCTCTTGGCATAATTTTCGGGGTGGCGGCAGTTATAGCTATGCTTGCTATAGGTAAGGGAGCAAAGCAGGAAATAATGGAACAGATGAAGATGGTTGGGGTCAACAATATTCTTGTCAACCCTGTTATCCCTGATAAATCTTCTTCAACGGAATCTGGCGAAAAGCAGCAAAAGAAGTTCTCCAGGGGTTTAAATATGCTTGATGTTGAGGCAATCCGTGAATCACTTCCATCAGTGAAGAGAATAAGTCCGGAAATTTCATTTAACTCCACAGCTATGATGAACGGAGTTAAATATACTGCAAAACTTGTTGGAGTATCAAATGATTATTTTTATCTGTATAACCTTCCCCTTGTAGCTGGCGCAATCTTTAATAAATACCAGGAAGAAAATGGAATACAGGTATGTATTATTGGTGCCAATATCAGGGCAAAATTCTTCAGCAAAGTTGATCCTCTCGGACAATATATCAAATTTAATGGTATATGGCTCAAGGTTATCGGGGTGCTTCAGAAAACCAATGTGAGCCTCACAGGATTTGAAGAGAAAGGTGTTAATGTTTATAACGACAATATTTATATTCCTATTCAGACAATGCTTCTGAGATATCAGAACAGGGCGCTTGTCAATACAAAAATGGTATCAGAGGCTTCATCAAATGTAATGTCGTTCGGTGGTGGTCCCGGAGGCGGAGGGATGTTCAGAATAGTTGCCAGCAGTTCCGATGCATCTTCTAATGTTGAAACCAACTACAATCAGCTCGACAGGATCGTGGTGCAGGTAACAGAAACAGAACAGCTTAGTCCTACAACAGAAATCCTCAGCAGGATGCTTACCCGGCGTCATTCAAATGTAAAAGACTTCGAGATAACAGTTCCTGAATTACTGCTTAAACAGCAGCAGAGAACAAAAGACATATTCAATATTGTTCTTGGGGCTATTGCAAGTATTTCCCTGATAGTTGGGGGTATAGGTATTATGAATATTATGTTTGCTTCGGTAATGGAAAGGATAAAGGAGATTGGTACAAGGATGGCAATTGGTGCAAAGAAGATGGATATAGTCGTACAATTTCTTTCAGAAGCAGTTCTTATAAGTGTTTCCGGTGGTTTTGTTGGCATATTTCTTGGGGTAATATTGGCTAAACTGATAGAACAGATAGCGGGAATTATGACAATTGTCTCATTCTTCTCTGTATTTATTTCTTTCGGTGTATCTGCTGCAGTAGGTGTTATTTTCGGTTATTCCCCTGCAAAGCGTGCTTCTGAAAGAGACCCTATAGAATCATTAAGATATGAATAAAATGTTTAAAATGAAGAAAATATTTTTATTTTCCCTGGCTGCTTTATTTCTATTTGCAGTACAGGAATTGAATGCACAAGAAATTAAAAAGCTTACTTTCGATGAGGTAATAAAGCTTTCAGAAGAACAATCGCCAAATGCTCTTATGGCTAAACATCGGTTCCGTGCGAGCTACTGGCAATACAGGACATTTGTTGCCCAATACAGACCATCTCTTACACTCAGCGGCACAACGCCCAATTACAGTACTGCATTTGACCGGGTATGGAACTCTGTAACAAGCCAGTACGATTACAGGGCCACAAACATTCTTCGTAACCTCGGATCACTTGCATTATCACAGAATATTGGTTTGACAGGCGGTTCAATATCATTAAATTCAGACCTTACACTGGAAAATGATTTTGAAAATAATTCCCGTAAATATATCACTACCCCGGTAAGCATTGGATTGAATCAGCCAATTTTCAGATATAACTCATTAAAATGGCAGAAGAAGACAGAACCTTTGAGATATGACGCTGCGAAGAAAACATTCTTATCCGGTATGGAAATGGTGCATCAGCAGGCTGTATCATATTTTTTCTCACTTTCTCTGGCACAGATAAACAGGCAGATTGCTAATATGAACTATTCCAATGCCGATACGCTCTGGCGTATTGCAAAGGGCAGGTATGATCTTGGCACAATTGCCCAAGATGAGCTTCTGCAGATGCAGTTATCCTGGCTTAATGCCGAAACATCAAGGAAACAGGCTGAGATGAATTTAAGGGACAGGGAGATCCGTCTCAGATCTTTTCTGGGATTCAACGAAAACGTACGGCTTGAGTTAATCCTGCCAACCAATGTACCTGATTTGCAGGTTGATGTTCAGGAAGTTCTCAATCTGGCGCATGCTAATAATCCGGAGATGCTTAATCAGCAGTTGACATTACTTAATGCACAAAGTAATGTTGCACAGGCTAAAGGAGAAAAGGGATTTAATGCAAACGTGATAGCATCCTTTGGTTTAAGGGATCAGGATCCTGCTTTTGATCTTGCTTACCAACAGTCAAATCAACAGCAAAGCGTCAGAATTGGATTTACTATGCCAATACTCGACTGGGGTTTGGGACGTGGTAAATACAAGATGGCACAATCATCTCTTGAACTGGCTCAGGTACAATCAAAACAGGCTCTTACTGATTTTGACCAGAATCTTTCGCTCGACGTTGAGCAGTTCAATCTCCAGGCCAGCCAGGTTGCTATCGCAGCTAAATCAGATACCGTGGCAATGACGATGTACGAAGTTACAAAACAGAGATTTCTTATAGGTAAGATTGCTGTTCTTGAACTGAATAATGCCGATACTAAAAAAGACCAGAACAGACGGGCTTATGTTCAGTCATTGCAGGATTACTGGAACTATTTCTATAACATGCGTAATCTCTCTTTGTACGATTTCCTCAATAAGAAACCTATAGAAGCTGATTTTGAGAAATTACTCCAATAAGAAATATACAGATAATTAATTATAAAGGGCCAGATTAATAAAATTCGGCCTTTTTTTTTATAATTTTTTTTTATCTTTGCGCCTCATTTAAGAAGAATTTAGAAAAATTTCCGAATAATTCAAAAGAAAAAAAATGCAGAACAAAGCAGCTATCCTCATTCTGGCCATTGCATTAGGGTTGGTATCTATTTATCAGCTTTCATTTACAGGTGCAACCTATAAAGTAAATAAAGACGCCAAAACATATGCCAAAGGTGATCTTGTTAAAAAGAATGCTTACCTCGATTCAATTTCAACTCTAACAAAAGAGCAGTGGAGTTTTCTGGGAAACACCTTCAAAGAATGCCAGAAAAAAGAGCTTAACCTTGGTCTCGACCTAAAGGGAGGGATGAACGTTATCCTTGAAGTATCTGTTGAAGATATAGTAAAAGCATTATCTAACCACAGCACTGATAAAACATTTATAGATGCTCTTGCCCGTACAAAGGAACTTCAGAAGCAGAGCCAATCAGATTACCTTACACTGTTTGGCAGGGCATTCCAGGAGATTGATCCCAATGCAAAACTTGCTTCCATCTTCGGAACAGTTGAGCTTAAAGAAAAAATAAATTTCAATTCAACGAATGAACAGGTATTAAAAGTTCTTGATGTAGAAGTGACAAGTGCTATCACTAATGCATTTAATATCCTTCGTACCAGGATCGACCGTTTTGGTGTAGTTCAGCCTAATATTACACAGCTTGCAACAAAAGGACGTATTCTTATAGAGCTTCCCGGTCAGACAGATCCCAAACGTGTCCGTGAACTGCTCCAGGGAACCGCAAACCTTGAATTCTGGGAAACATATGAAAACAGCGAAATTATCGGGTATCTTTCCGCTGCCAATAATCTGTTAAAGGAAATACAGGCCAATACTCTTAAACCAAATACAGTTGTTGAACAACCCNCNGCTGCNGGAGTTCCCGCCGACACAACTAAGAAAGAGCAATCGCTTCTTGATCTTATCGCAAAAGATACTGCAAAAGTTGCAGAGGCTTCTACCCGTGAAGAATTTGCCCTGCAGAATCCACTGTTTGGTATTTTAAGCCCCAGGGTNACAGCCCAGGGTGAACCTTTGCCTTCAAGCATGATTGGTCTGGCCAGCGGAAAAGATACAGCGAAGGTTAACAGGTATCTGGGAATGAACCAGATAAAAGCTTTGTTCCCGCGCGACCTTAAACTGATGTGGAGCCAGAGCCCACATAAATATGATCCTTCAAAAACTTTATATGAGCTTCATGCTATTAAAGTAACCACCCGCGATGGACGTCCCCCGCTCAATGGAGATGTAATTACTTCCGCAAGACCATCATCAGGTGTCACAGGTTCTGAGGTAAAAGTTGATATGTCAATGAATGCCGAAGGCTCAAAGACATGGGCAAGAATGACACGCGAAAACGTTGGCCGCTGCCTGGCAGTAGTGCTTGACGGCTACGTACGTTCCTACCCGAGGGTTCAGGGAGAGATTACAGGTGGAAATACTGAAATTACAGGCGATTTCACAATTGAAGAAGCCGATGATCTTGCCAACATTCTCAAATCAGGTAAACTGCCNGCACCGGCAAAAATCGTTTCCGACACGGTAATAGGTCCTACACTTGGAAGAGAAGCTATTAACTCAGGCCTGGTCTCATTTATCATATCATTTTTTATTGTCTTAATGTATATGATCTTTTATTACAGCCGAAGCGCCGGTACTGTGGCCGACATTGGTCTGTTGGTAAACGTGTTCCTGATGATGGGGGTTTTGGCATCACTTGGGTCAGTTCTGACACTCCCGGGTATAGCAGGTATTGTACTTACCATGGGTATGTCGGTTGATGCGAACGTGCTGATTTATGAAAGGATACGTGAGGAACTACGTGCCGGTAAAGGTATTAAACTGGCTGTAGCTGACGGTTATAAAGGGGCATTGTCTGCAATTATGGACTCCAACCTTACGACTTTACTGACAGGTATAGTCCTTTATGTTTTTGGTACCGGACCTATAAAAGGTTTTGCAACTACTCTTGTTATTGGTATTATTACATCACTTTTCAGTGCAATATGGATTACACGATTGGTATATGAATTTTTACTTAAAAGAAACGCTAAGCTTAGCTTTTCGATTAAGATGACTGCTAATATCTTAAAGAATACTCACGTTGACTTCATTGGCAAAAGGAAATATTTTTATGCAGCCTCAATCCTTGTCACATTAATTGGTATTGGTTCATTGTTCATTAGGGGACTTAACCCGGGTATTGATTTTTCGGGTGGACGTACCTATGTTGTTCGTTTTGAGAATACAGTTAAGACTGAAGATGTTGCACAGAATCTTGCGCCTTATTTTAACGGTGCACCCCAGGTTGTTACGTATGGAAATGACAAACAGGTACGGATAACTACAAAATACAGAATCGACGAGGCAGGTGTTGATGACGATGTTGAAACAGCACTGTATAATGGTCTCAAGGGGATGGTAGGAACAGATGTTTCAAAAGAAAAATTCCTGACAGATTACAGAGTAAGTTCAGAAACTGTCGGACCAACTGTTGCAAAAGATATTAAGACTAAAGCTGTCTGGGCCGTAGCTATGTCCGTTGTTCTAATGTTCATATATATCTTTGTCCGGTTCAGGAACTGGCAATACGGTTTAGGGGCAGTTGTTGCCCTGGTACATGACACAACAATCGTGATTGGTATTTATTCTCTTCTNTGGGGCATATTACCTTTTTCTATGGAGATAGACCAATCGTTCATTGCTGCTATCCTCACTGTGATAGGTTATTCTGTTAACGATACTGTTGTAGTTTTTGACCGTCTGAGAGAGTTTCTTCCTTTATACCGGAAACGTCCTGTCAAAGATGTTCTTAACCTGGCTTTGAATGATACGCTGAGCCGTACCCTGAACACTGGTATGACAACAATTCTTGTGTTGATAGCAATGTTCTTTTTCGGTGGAGCTACAATCAGAGGATTCCTTTTTGCAATGTTGATTGGTATTATTATAGGAACATATTCTTCAATATTCGTAGCAACCTCATTGGTTTATGATACTACACGAAAAACCGGAATAAAAAGCTGATCGGAGAAAATACTTTTAAAAGAGNCTATCNCNAAAAGATAGTCTCTTTTTTTTGGCCACTACTTATTGATGATTATATAGAAGAGTTTATTTTCAGATGTCTGATAGGGTATTAAATATCCCCAAACTTTTCTAACTTTGCAATTAATAAAATTAAACATCATTCGTTACATAGTATATGAGCGGACAGGAAATATTTGTTATCATCATTGTTGCCCTTCTTCTTTTCGGAGCAGAAAAGCTGCCGGATATGGCAAGGACCCTTGGTAAGGGTATGCGTGATTTTAAGAAAGCAACCGATGATATAAGGAGGGAAATCGAGACAAGTACGAGCGATTTCAGACGGGATATAAACGATGTGAAAGATTCTATTACAAAGGATGTCACAGACGTGTCAGAGAATATTCAGAAGGATGTGAATGAGTTTTCAAATGACATTCAGAAAGATATTAATGACGTCTCCACTAATATCCAAAAAGATATAAACGAGGTTACAGATGATATTCAGAAAGATGTAACCGAGGCAACAGATAATCTTAAGAAAGATGTAAACGAAGCTGCAGATGATAAGAAAGATGTAAATGATGTATCTGATAACTACCCCTACAATTATACTGATTAGTTTTATTTAATAGCTGGCCCTGATTATATTGATGACTCGTAATCATTTATCATTCAAAGCTTTCATTGCCTTCAAAACATTATGATAAGAACTGCCGGAATAACCAAAGCATACGGAGCACTAAAGGTTCTTAAAGGGATCGACATTGAAATTAAAGAGAAGGAAGTTGTTTCTATTATCGGAGCAAGCGGTGCCGGTAAAACTACTCTGCTTCAGATAATTGGAACACTCGACAGACCCGACAGCGGTGCTGTTTTTTATAATGGTTCAGATATCAGCAGGATGAAAGGAAAATCGCTGGCTGCTTTTCGTAACAATAATATAGGTTTTGTATTTCAGTTTCATCAATTGCTTCCTGAGTTTACTGCTCTCGAAAATGTGTGTATCCCGGCTTATATTGCCGGAAAAAGTAAAGCTGAAGCTGAAGAAAGGGCTGCAGAACTTCTCGGATTTCTGAACCTGACCGACCGACTGGAACATAAACCATCGGAACTCAGCGGCGGGGAACAACAGCGCGTAGCCGTTGCAAGGGCTCTGGTCAATAATCCGTCAGTTATTCTTGCCGACGAACCATCAGGTAATCTGGACTCTGAAAATAAAAATGAGCTTCATAAGCTTTTCTTTAAACTGAGAGATACTTTTGGACAGACAATCATAATCGTTACGCACGACCGGCAGCTTGCAAATATGTCGGACCGTATCCTTCAGATTAAAGACGGACTGATTGTAAATGAGTCTTAAACGATCATACAACGGAATCCCCGCTGGTGAAATCAGAAATTTTCTTGAAGAAAAATATCTTCAGTATGACAAAATCTCATTTATTGATTGTGACCCCATCTCAATACCGCATAGTTTCACAGATGCCCGTGATATAGAAATCTCGGGGTTTCTGGCCGCAACTATAGCCTGGGGACGGAGGGATCTTATCCTGAGGAGCTCCAGGATAATGCTTGAACTAATGGAAAATTCTCCTTATGAATTCATTATGTCAGCAGGTGAAAATGATCTTAAGCGATTCTCAGGATTTGTTCACAGGACTTTTAACGGAACAGATTGTATCTATTTTCTTAAAGGGCTGAAGTATATCTATAATAATTACAATAGTCTGGAAGAAGTAATGCTTGAAGGAATGAAAGCTGACGGATCTGTCAGGGAGGGTTTAGCATATCTCCGGAAACTCTTTTTTTCATTAGAGCACGCTGGCCGGACTGAAAAGCATTTTGCTGATGTAATGGGAGGTGCAGCAGGTAAACGACTGAATATGTTCCTTCGATGGATGGTCAGAAAGGATAACATGGGTGTTGATTTCGGTATCTGGAGAAGAATTGATCAGTCCCTGCTTTATATACCCCTTGACCTTCATTCAGGAAACACTGCCCGGCGGCTTGGTCTTCTTACAAGAAAAATGAATGACTGGAAAGCTGTTGAAGAATTGACCGGTTTACTCAGGGAATTTGATCCTTATGATCCGGTAAAATACGACTTTGCGCTTTTTGGACTGGGGGTCAACGAAAAATTCTGAAGGAACCAATTATGCCAAACACTTATTTTGGTTTTAAACAGTTCACTGTTTATCAGGATAAATCAGCTTTTAAGGTTGGTACAGACGGGGTTCTGCTTGGCGCCTGTGCCGATGTTACCGGTGCAGAAATAATTCTGGACATTGGCACAGGCACCGGACTTATTGCTTTGATGCTTGCACAGAGATGTGAAGGAGAAATAACCGGGATAGAGCCGGACAGGGATTCCTTTGAACAGGCCCATCAGAATGTTGAATGGAGTAAATGGAAGGAAAGGATTAAAATTGAAAATACTGATCTGCAGAGTTTTAATCCCGGCAATACAAAATTTGACCTTATAGTTACCAATCCACCCTATTTTATTAATTCATTAAAAAATCCCGATTCAGGAAAGGCTGCCTCACGGCATAATGATACTCTTAAAAACGAAGAGCTACTGAAAGGAGTGAACAGGCTTATGGCGGAAGGCGGCAGGCTTCAGGTGATAATGCCTTATGTTGAAGGAAATATATTTATTGTGGAGGCACAGGAATATGGATTATACTGCAGTAATATTCTGAAAATAAGGCCTTTGCCGACTGGTGAAATAAAAAGGCTAATTCTGACTTTTACGCGGGAACGAAAAAAGGCAACGGAAAAGTTTTTAACCATTGAACATGGCAAAAGGCATGAATTCACCGGAGAGTATATCAATCTTACGAAGGATTTTTATCTGAAGTTCTGATGGTTTTTTTAGAAAATTATCAGATTATCATTTCACTTTCCGGCAGTCCGAATTCTTCTTTCATCCCGATACCTAAAGTTTTTAATTCCTGCAGGACAGGATTATATATTACCGGAATCACCGGCCTGTGTACACCTGCAAGATCAATCTTCTTTTCCAGTATCAGTTTTACAGCTATTGCAGCCGGAAGGGCAACAGTTCTCGAAATAGAGGTGTTGGCTGAAGGTGATCCGAAATCGAGAATTGACGATTTGATCACTTCTCTCTTTCCATCAGGGAATGAAGCAAGAAAAATATGCTGCAATACCACCATATCGCGTTCATTAACAGCTAATAACATCCTTGAAATCATTCTGTCGGAGATAATATCAAAAGGTGTTGCCTCCTTGTAGCTAAGTAATTCATTGCTGAATAATCCCAAAAATTCAAATGCTTCAATTGTCTTTGATTTTATCGGGACCCCAATGCGAAGAGCTGTTTTCTTCCTTAGATCTTTGACTCCGCAGCCAACCATTTCAGCAACAAAATCTGCGTAACTCATACCGCTNTAATCATTTACAGTATCATCGAGCAATTTAATACCTTTCATTGCATCNAGTGTTTCGCACCATCCTTTGTACCTGAAAGTACCCCTGTACACTGTCATGGCTTCNGGTATTCCGTAAATTTCCTTATAGCTTATCGAATCCCTGTTGGGATAAACTTCAAGGTCGCCTACNCCTGGAAAATTATAAATAAAACGATCCTTGAACAGGTTCACCGGTTCAATAGCGATCTTTTTTCCTTTTTTAAGATAAAGTGCGCCGTTAAGGCTNGCCAGAATAACTCCTTTTGGACTCCATGAGAATTTATATCCAAGCGGATTACCGACAGCTTCAGGAGCCGGCAATGCCCCGCATAGAGAATAGAATTCTTCAACTTTACCTCCTTTACCATGAATATAATCAATGATCTTCATCGCCGACATATGGTCAATTCCGGGATCGAGCCCCATCTCATTCAGAAACAGGACACCTTCTCTGCGGGCTTCATAATCAAGTGATTGAATTCCGGGTTGAACATAAGATGTGGTGACCAGCGGCCGNCGGTGTTTCAGGCATTTTACTGCTACATTNGTGTGGTAAGAATATGGCAGAAGGGAAACCGTAATATCATATTCATTAATCAGTTTGTCAAGTGTATCAGGATCATCCATTGACCAGTCGAGGGAAGATCCAAGCGGATTTCCTTTTATCATCTCATCCGCCCTCTCTTTCATGGGGGATGCTACCATTACCATGAATTTCTTATCAAGCAGGTACTCTATCATAGGTTTTGCAACCATACCTGCCCCGAGTATCAATACTTTTTTCATTCAATTAAATTTTACCAGCAAGTTAGAAAATCTCATTTATAGATTATGAATTAAATTCAAAAAGAGTTTCATTAATATTAAAGGCAGTGTATCTTTGTTAATGATCAAAAAGCTTTAACCGAATAGTCTCCGCAATCAACACTCACATGTCAGATATCCCGAAGTATGTTGAAACACCGCTGATGAAGCAGTATTATAACATTAAGGCGAAGCACCCTGATGCAATTCTTCTCTTCAGGGTCGGTGATTTCTATGAGACTTTCGGGGAAGATGCCATTAAAGCTTCGGAGATATTGGGTATTACTTTGACACGCAGAGCTAACGGATCAGCCCAATTTGTTGAGCTGGCGGGATTCCCATACCATGCTCTTGATACATATCTGCCCAGGCTTGTTAGAGCAGGTCAGCGGGTTGCAATATGCGAGCAGCTTGAAGATCCCAAACTTACNANGAGTATTGTCAAAAGAGGAATAACTGAGCTTGTTACTCCNGGGGTTTCCATGAATGAGAACGTCCTGAACCATAAGGAGAACAACTTTCTGGCTGCGGTTCATATTGAAAATAAAATAGCCGGTGTTGCTTTCCTGGATATTTCCACCGGCGAGTTCCTTGCATCGGAAGGTACTATTGAATATATAGATCAGATGCTGAATAATTTTCAGCCTAAGGAAGTGCTTTTTGAAAAGAGCCGGAAAGAAATGTTCCTGGAATATTTTGGGCCGAAATTTTATACATTTAAGCTTGACGACTGGATATTTACCCCTGAGGCTGCAAATGACAGGCTTCTTAAACAGTTTGAAACAAGCTCATTAAAGGGTTTTGGTGTTCATAATCTTACATACGGTATCGTTGCTGCAGGTGCCATCCTCTATTATCTTGATATAACACAGCATGAACAACTGGGACATATTACAAATCTTTCGAGAATAGATGAAGAGAGATATGTCTGGCTTGATAAGTTCACTATAAAGAACCTTGAATTATTTCATTCTCCGTACGAAGGAGCACGGACACTGATTGATGTGATAGACAAGACCATTTCACCGATGGGAGGCAGACTCCTGAAACGATGGATTTCTCTTCCTTTGAAAGATATTCAACCTGTTAATGACAGGCTCGATATTGTTCAGCATCTTGTTGAGAAGAGTGTTTTCAGGGATGAGATGTCAGAACTAATCAGACAGGTAGGCGATCTTGAAAGACTTATTTCGAAGGTTGCCGTAAGCAGAATAAATCCCAGGGAGGTAGTTCAGCTTAAGAGAGCTTTAAAGATTATTGAACCACTGAAGGAACTTTGTACTGGCAGCAGTTGCCCTCCGCTTATAAAAATTGCAGAGCAGTTAAATCCCTGTAAATCAATTGCCGACAGAATAGACAGGGAACTCAATAATGATCCGCCGGTTCAGGTTAACAGAGGAAGTGTTATTGCCAAGGGGGTTTCTCAGGAGCTCGATGAACTTCGGATAATTCTGTACAGCGGGAAAAATTACCTTGAAGATCTTCAGAACCGCGAAAGCGCACGAACCGGAATAACCTCTCTAAAAGTTAGTTTCAATAATGTATTTGGGTATTACATAGAAGTAAGGAACACTCACAAAGATAAGGTACCGCCTGAGTGGATCAGAAAGCAAACACTGGTCAGCGCTGAACGTTACATCACGGAAGAGCTTAAAGAATATGAGACCAAGATACTTGGAGCTGAAGAAAAGATAATTGACCTTGAAACAAGATTGTTTAATGATCTGGTTATTGCGATTTTAGAATTCATTCCTCCTATACAACTGAATTCTTCGCTGATTGCACGGCTCGATTGCCTCCATTCATTTGCGACTGTGTCAGTTGAAAATAATTATGTACGGCCGATTCTTGACGATTCCAAAATACTTGAAATTGCAGATGGAAGGCATCCGGTTATAGAAAAGCAGCTTCCTGCTGGTGAATCGTATGTCCCGAACGACCTTGCCCTCGATACTGAAGACCAGCAGATAATAATACTCACAGGTCCGAATATGTCGGGAAAATCTGCCCTGCTGAGGCAAACAGCTCTCATAGTGCTGATGGCCCAGACAGGATGTTTTGTTCCGGCAAGAGTTGCCAGAATCGGAATAGTTGACAAGATATTCACCAGGGTAGGAGCTTCAGATAATATCAGTCTTGGTGAATCAACTTTTATGGTTGAGATGAATGAGACAGCCAGTATTCTTAATAACCTCTCCGACCGGAGTCTTATTCTTCTTGATGAGATCGGACGTGGAACCAGCACATACGATGGTATCTCTATCGCATGGGCAATGGTTGAGTATCTTCATGAAAACAAACTGCGGGCCAAAACTCTGTTTGCTACTCATTATCATGAACTTAATGAGATGGAAAACTCCTTTTCGAGGGTAAAGAATTACAACGTTTCAATAAAAGAGCTGAATAACAAAGTCATTTTCCTGCGTAAGCTGAAGAGAGGAGGGAGTGAGCACAGCTTTGGCATTCATGTCGCAAAGATGGCAGGTATGCCCAGAAGTGTAGTTAACCGTGCCGGGGAGATACTTAAAGAGCTTGAGTTGAGCCATAATAAACAGGAGCTTACAAAACCGATCGCTGATATTGCAGGTCACAGAGAAGGTATGCAGCTGAGTATCTTTCAGTTAGATGATCCTGTTCTGAAGCAGATAAGAGATGAAATTCTTGAGATCGATGTAAATAATTTAACTCCTGTAGAAGCCCTCAATAAATTATATAATATTAAGAAGTTGCTTAAATAAGTTACAATAACGATTTTGGCAGAACTTATCCGAAAGTACAATTATTTTAATGGAAAGATTATGATTCTGATTAAAAACCGGATATTAAAATCAATAATTGGTCTGTTTGTTGTTTTTTTCAGTCTTTCCCTTGCATGTTTTGGCCAGAAAAACAGTCTTTCCGGATTTAACTTACTTTCAGCAGAAAGTATTGTCAGGCAGGATACTTCGCTAGAGTCAAGAAAGCGTAAAGACATGACAACTGCCGAGCCTGATACAAATTTTACGTATGAAAAATATGCAGCATTTCTTAAAAAGGTCTCCGACACAAGCAAGTATATTGTTCTCCCGATAAACCAATTCAGAAAGACAATAAACAGCAATAAGATTGTCATTGGTTTGCGGCATGATGTTGACCTTGACCTGAATAAAGCTCTTCAGTTTTCCGTAACAGAATCGGACCTGGGTTTCCGTTCAACCTATTATATATTACATACTGCACCTTATTATCTGGCCAGTTCCGGCAATATGTCTCTCCATTCGGAAACTATTCTTCCCATTTTGAAAAAAATGCAGAATGAGAAGCATTTTGAGATAGGCTGGCATAATGACCTGGTAACATTACAGGCTGTCTATAATATTGATCCTGGTGCTTTTCTGCACAATGAACTTGCCTGGCTCAGAGGGAATGGAATTGATATTTATGGTTCTGCATCACATGGATCGCCTTATTGTTATGATTATAAGTATCTGAATTTTTATTTTTTTGAAGAATGCACCTACCCTGTTGTAGGTCAGTTTTATAATAACTTGAATTTACCTGTCGGGGGGAAAATTGTACCAATGAAGAAAGGGAAGTTCAGTGATTTTAATCTGGAATATGAGGCCTATTTTCTGAACAACAATAAGTATTTTTCTGACGCGTCTATAACCAATGGAGTACGCTGGAACATTGGAATGCTTGATATCAGTCAATTGAAGGCAGGCGACCGTATGATAATTCTACTTCATCCTGTTCACTGGCATAAGGGATCGGTTGATGCCAATATTGAATCATTCACTATACCCGGACAAATAAGATCAATGATAGATCCCGTGAACTCAATAATATCAGTAGAGATGCCATATGGAACAAACAGAAATTCACTTAATTCTGTTTTCTCATTATCTCCGGGAGCATATGCCAGGGTTTCAGGCAAATTGCAGGTGAACGGAAGTACATTAAATAACTTCAGTGATCCATTAATCTACAATGTTTATGCCGAAAACCGTGAAATACATAAAGACTGGACTATCACTATCCTTAACCGGGCACTTCCTGTAGAGAAAAGAGTATCTACAGGGAATAGTTTAGTAATATATCCGAACCCGTCAGGTGGTAATATTACAATGAAGTTCCTTAATATTCAGACAGCACCTTTAATAATAAATATTTTTGATACAAAAGGAGAAAAAGTATATTCCGATATAACCTGTAAAACAGGTAACTTTACAGTTGAAGCAGACCTGTCAAAACTCCCTTCGGGTGTTTATTTTGTGAAACGCTCAGATTCAGATAAGCCTGTCATTATAGTTATTCGTAAATAATGAAAAAAGATGTTTTTGACATTCATTAAATTGTTGTTACATACATATAATAAGATATTTTATTTTGCATGCTTAATCTTACGATAATGAAAAGGTGGTTATTTTTATTTGCTTCTCAGCTAATTTTAATTCTTTCCTATTCAACTGCCGGCCTTTCTCAGAATGGTTTGGTTAAACAGGTAAAACTCAGCCAATTTGAGTTACAATCCTCTGTTTTAATTTCCTCATCAGGAGAGGAAATTTCAACCGTGGATTATAAATCAAAAGTATACTGGTTCCCGGTTACGGTACCCTCAACGGTTCTCACAGGGCTGGTTGCCAATCATATATACCCCGATCCTTATTCAGGAATGAATAATATGCTGATCCCTGATGCATCTGATGAATTTAATAAAAAATATAATCTTGAACAGTTCAGCTACCTTCCCAATGATCCTAATCCATGGAAGAAACCATACTGGTACAGGACTTCCTTTGATGTTCCGGTAAGCGACCAGGGACGTCACTTTCAACTGATATTTAAAGGAATAAACTACAGGGCTGCAGTGTGGGTAAACGGTAAACAGATAGCTGATTCGACTCAGATGGCCGGAATGTTTGCTGAATACGGGCTTGATGTGAGCAGCATTATCAATGCCGGGGCTAAAAATTCAATGGCAGTAAAAATTTACCCTCTCGATTATCCCGGGTTACCTTCCACAGAGCAGTTGAAAGCATTAGGTGATTTCTATCCGAACGGAGGGCCGACCGGTGATATAGGCAAAAATGTAACTATGCTCTGCTCTGTAGGCTGGGATTGGATACCGCCTGTACGTGACCGTAATATGGGAATATGGCTGCCTGTTTACCTGAGGACANCAGGCGAAGTAACTATCAGTNCACCAAAACTTGTAACAGAATTACCAAACCTGCCCGATACCTCTTTAGCAAAACTCTCGCTGAATCTTACATTACTTAATCATAATAATTCAGATGAGAACGGGAAGCTGACAGTAATTATAACCCCTGAGAACTTTACCGGCAAACCAGTTCAATTTATAAAAACAGTTACTGTTGCGAAAAATTCCCGGACTGTTGTGGATTTAAACAGTGACAATACGAAAGAATTCAATTTTGCTAAACCAAATCTATGGTGGCCAAACGGTCATGGCAAAGCAAACCTCTATAAGTTAAGGCTTAAATATTCAAACAGTCTCGGAGTGTCTGACGACACTTCCTTTGTCTTCGGTTTAAGGAGTGTTTCTACAAAAGCTGTTAATGTAAACGGTTCATGGCGTCGCGATTTTTATGTGAACGGGAGGAAGGTACAATTGGTTGGAGGGGCATGGGTGCCCGATATGATGCTTAACCGTGATTCGACCAGGTACGACTATGAGATGCATCTGTGCCGCAACGCAAATGTTAATCTTGTAAGAATATGGGGTGGGGGAGTAACTCCCTGCGATGAATTTTTTGAAGCTGCTGACCGTTATGGCTTAATGGTATGGTCCGATTTCTGGGTCACAGGCGACACACAGGGCGAATTCAAAGGCTCTGCTGACTGGCCACTCGAAGGTGATGTTTTCAAAAAGAACGTAACCAGCACAATA
>JGI24132J36420_10000180_pt1 | contig 31994 bp, 26 predicted proteins | sample BarGraNGADG00212_3_FD_36420 | JGI IMG/M metagenome (IMG submission 36420) | reverse complement strand
GTTGATATTGAATTGTTTTAATATGCTGAAATCTTTCCTTATTGTTTCTTCATTCATTGTATGTCCAAGCGTAGGATGTTGCATATGGCTGTTGATCCCGTTCAGTTTTACGGGAACACCATTAAGATAGAACACCTGTTTACGTATTTCAGTCTCTTTGAATCCTATCCTGCCTGTTATTGCCTCAACTGTTTTTCCTGATGAATTAATTAGTTCATAAATCAGTGTATAAAGATTCGGATACTCAGATGACCATTTGTCCGGATTACTGACATCGGCTGAAAGTTTTACAGTTTGAAGTGAAGAGGGAGAAAGAGAAAACTTATCCGATACTAATGTTTTAACAACATTCTTATTACGATCGTAAAGAACTGAACGCATGGTAAAATCCCTATATTCTATGTGTGAATAGTTTTTTATGTCAATCGTCAGATCAAGCTTTGCATCAATATATTTTTCATCAAGATCAGTAGTTGCACTCCAATCGAAGATATGGGTTTTTGGAGCAGCAAACAGCCAGACATCGTCAAAGATTCCTGCAAGTCTCCAATAATCCTGATCCTCCAGGTAGTAACCATCGGAATACTTGAATACTATTACCGAAATGATATTTTTACCTGTTTTAAGGTACTTTGTAATGTTATATTCAGCAGGTTCCTGAGCTCCTTCGTTATATCCCACTTCTTTACCGTTAATCCAGATGAAAGACGCTGATGCTGTTTTTTCGAGACGAAGAAATATCTCTTTGTCTTTCCAGGAACCAGGTATATTAAATGTTCTGCGATATGCTCCTGTCGGATTGTACTCTTTGGGAACATAAGGGGGATTGGGAGGAAATGGTGTTTTCACATTTCTGAACAAAGGATCTCCATAACCTTGCATTTCCCAGTTTGAAGGGACATTAATGGTATCCCAGTTCCTGTCGTTAAAGTTTTCGGAAAAAAAATCCAATGGCGCCTTTTCCGGAGTATCTGAAAAATGAAATTTCCAGGTTCCATTAAGTGAGAGATAGTTTAATGATTTGACCCGGTCATTTATTAAAGCCTCATTAACAGATAAATAAGGCATCAGTGGTACATGACCCTCTTCCTGGTTCAACTCAAAGACCTGAGTATTTTCGAGATAATTATAAATATTATCCAGGAAATTTTTTCCCTGGCCAGTTGTGTATGAAGAATAACAACTTAAAAGAATTATAAATATAACTCTGTTCATTTTCTTAGTTTAAAAGTGTATTTATACTTTAAGAGATATACTTTTCCACCAGTTCAATCAGTTCATTTCTTTTGAAAGGTTTGGCAATATAATCAACACAACCGCATTCAAGAGCTCTTGCCTTATCTGATGAGTGAGCACAGGCTGTCTGAGCTATCACAGGCAAACCGGGTTTGATCTTTTTGATTTCACTTGTAGCCTCGAATCCGTCTTTAACCGGCATTTTAATATCCATCAGAACAAGACTTATATTTGGATTGGATTGGCACATCTCAATAGCTTCCAGTCCGTTTTTTGCACGAACTATTTCATAACCGCGCGGCCTTAACATGGCACAAAAAAGAGCAAAATTATTTTCCTCATCCTCTGCAACAAGAATAGTTTTAGTACGAATTGAACTGATTTCTTCCCTAAAGTCATTANTCAGATTTTTGTTTATATCCGNAACCGCTTTCTTATAGGGAATNGTAAAATAGAATGTTGTTCCTTTTCCTAATGAAGATTTAATCCTTATTTTTCCTCCCAGTAATTCTATGTAAGCATTAGAAATAGAAAGCCCCAGACCTGTACCTCCGTAAACTCTGGAAATAGAATTATCGATCTGGTAAAAGCTGTCGAATATCCTATCCTGTTCCTCTATACTTATTCCGATTCCGGTATCCTCAACAAAAAATTCGATAAATTTATCCTCAACTGCATACCCAAATTTTACAGAACCCTGATGGGTGAATTTAAGAGCGTTGCTCAGAAGGTTTGAAATAATATGAATCAATTTATTCTCATCAGAAATTATTATTGATCCGCTTCCCTGATTGCCGATCTCCATCTCATAATCAAGATTTTTTCTTTTAAAATCAGATTTAAAGTTTTTATAAATATTATTCATGACTTCGTTAAGGTCAAACTGTAATTCCTGGATTTTAACCTGACCTGCCTCAATTGTAGAAATAATTAGAATATCATTAATTATGGCCAGCAACTGATTATTACTCTCAAAAATGATATCAAGATATTCTTTGCGCTCCCGGGGTGAAAGTTCGGATTGCTCCAGTAAACCCGAAAAACCAATAATGGCATTCAGAGGAGTCCTTATCTCATGAGAAATATTATGAAGGAAAGCTGTTTTCAATCTGTCGCTCTCTTCAGCTTTCTCCTTTGCTGCAAACAGTTTTTGAAAAAGGTCTATCCTTTCTGTGATATTGCGTATTGAACCGTCAATATGATGAGGTTTACCTTCATAATCTAAGATAAGGTGGGCATTGATTGAGATAAATTTGGTTACACCTGATTTTGTTTTAATTCTTAATGGGTAATCGCGGACCTCGCCTTTTTCAGAAATCGTCTTCAATAAAGCTTCTCTCTCTTCGGTATTTGAATAGATGGCAGATATGGATTTACCTATCAGTTCTTCTCTCGGAAACTCGTAAAAATATTTTACTGAAGGGCTGACATCTATAATCACACCCTCAGTATTTGTCTGATAAAAGACATCCTGAACATTTTCAAAAATCGTCCTGTATTTTTCTTCACTGAATTTGAGTGCTTCAATTGCCTTTTTCTGGGCGGTGATATCTTTTACCAAAACATGGCGTGCCTTGCTGTTATTAAAAGTGATGGAATGTGAAACGATTTCAACATAAATAAGTTCTCCATTCTTTTTGAGATGTCGCCATTCGCCGGCAGGGTTATACTTCCGTTTTGTCAGTTCCACATCTTTGAGGAGAGCAGGAATATCTTCGGGGGGGCGGATATCCTTTAAAGTCATTGAAAGGAATTCCTTCCTTGAGTAACCATAATGGCTTATGGCTGCTTGATTTACTTCAAGAAATGCAAGTGTCTCAAGGTCATATATCCACATTGGCTGTGGATTATTTGCAAACATAAAACGATATATCTCCTCCCTTTTTTTTAATTCATTCTCAGTTTCAATCTTTTCAAGTTTGATCCTGCTCTGTTCCAGAGCATTTAATACCGCCTGCCCAAGCCGTTTTAAATGTTGCTTAATGATATAATCAGTGGCTCCGGCTTTCATACAGTCGACTGCGGTAGCTTCATCCATTGAGCCGGTAAGAATGATAACCGGTATGTTGGGTGATTTTTCCTGAACAATTTTCAAAACACTCAGTGCATCGAAAGAAGGAAGATACAAATCAGAAATTATGAGGTGGGGATCAAAAACCTGAAGAGACTGAATGAAATCCTCTTCAGTTTCAATCACTTTTATTTCATAGTTTTTAAGTACCGACCCAATCTCAAGCCCGGCAAGTTTTGCATCTGAAGAAAGGTCTTCAACAATGAGTATTCTGTATTCCTTTTCCATCGGAAGAAATTAAATTTCAGATAACTAAGGTCAGATTTCAGAGAAATAGTTTCGCAATCGTTAACAAATTAATAAAAAAAAAGTAAAAACCCTGTAATAATCACGATATATCTTTTTAATTCACTTAATTCACTAAATTTTATGGGAAAAAATCTACTCGATTGCTATATCATATACCATCAATGAATTACCGTGTCGCACATACAACTTCTTATTATTTATTACAAGGTGTGCCCAATGCGTTCCGGAACCATATGGTACCGGGAAAGAACTGACAATATTAAAGCTATCAGGTTTTGGTTCAACAAGTGCAACCTTGCCTGCTTCGCTGTAGATATATAATAATCCATCGTTTGCAATAATATTTCCCGGAGCCAGGTCCCTGATAGAAAAGATTTCTTTACCCGTCTTCCAATCGACGCAGAATAGTCTTCTGTTACTATCGCCTGTGCCATAGATTCTTCCGTTAAGGACAACCACCCCGCCAATTTTCGGATCGAGTGAAGCGTATTTCCAAACCTCTGAAACGCTGCTTCCATCGGGTGCCACCTTGAGCATTACACCACCCAGTCCATAACCGGAAGTACAATAAAGATAACCATCAAGAAAAACCGGCACATTAGGACTGACATATGGGTCAGTTGCATGGTCAAACTTCCAGAGAAATTTACCGGTGGCTGCATCATAACCCTGAATTGAACCTTCCATCATTGTCACAAGCATTTTCCTATTACCAAGTTTTACAAGAACAGGCGAACAATATGCCGATTTTTCACTGTTTCCCTTACTTTTCCAAATCAGCTTCCCTGTGTTCCTGTCAACTGCAATTACGCTTGCATCGGGGCCACCCGGTGAACAATACAAAATATTTCCATCATAAAGCAGGTTTTCTGTAACCCCCCATGTAATATTTCTTCCTCCATATTCCTTAAAAGTATCTATAGTCCAGAGCACCTGTCCATTATTGCTTTTCATGCAAATTAGCTTACCAAATGAGCTCATAAGATAAAGCTTATCATTAATGACCAGAGGTGTGGAACGAACACCAAAATGGCTTTCAGTCCATTCGGTACCATACTCCTTTTTCCAGAGAAGCTTTCCTTTAAGGTCAAAAGCAAAAATAAAACCTTTTCCGTCAGTCATCCCTGTAGTGTAAATACCTGTACTTGTTACGGCAGCAGATGTGTGACCTTCGCCCAATTCATCAAAATGCCATAATAGTTTTGGTCCGCTTTCAGGCCATTTTTTAAGAAGACCTTTTTCGTTATAGATGCCGTCGCGGTCAGGTCCACGCCATTGTGAAATATCCTGGGCAAAAATACTTGTAAAGATGGTTGCTGATAAGAATGTCAAAATTAATCTGTTCATAATTTTCAATTTAAATGATACACTGGTGTAAGGTTCATAATACTTTCATTTTTATTTAACCGGATAAAAATAATAGAAAATATAACATAAAAAATGAAGATAATTGTTCAATCATTTTTATTTCCGCTATCACCATTAATTCTTATATTTACATGTTACAAAACAGACAGTAAAAAATGAAACCAAAATTATTTATTTTATTAGCTATCATTCCTGGAATGATTATAGCCTGTAACCAAAAGAACTCCGGGAAAACAGAAAAGAATGTCATTGCTGAAAAAGTTATTCAGACATAAGTGATTTGACTTCAAAACCTATTGAGATAAAAATAATTGATATATGCGGAGAAAAATAATTTCTCCGGTATAAAAATATGGAATTAAGACCGGTTTATTCCTGTACACTATTTTATAAATATGAATTAAATCATTTTTTATCATGATGAAAAAAATCTTAATATCTATCGTAGTATTGATACTTGCAAGCAGTTTCATGCCGACATCGAAGAAACAGTCGATTTTTAATGGAAAAGATCTGACCGGATGGAAAATATATGGGACTGAAAAATGGTTTGTTGAAAACGGACAACTGGTCTGCGAAAGCGGTCCTGATAAAAAATACGGATACCTTGCAACTGAAAAATTCTTCAAAAATTTCGACCTTACGNTTGAGTTTCTTCAGGAATCAAACGGAAACAGCGGGGTGTTCTTCAGGTCAACTATTGAAGGGACCAAGATATCGGGATGGCAGTGCGAAGTAGCACCAAAAGGAAATGATACGGGAGGAATTTATGAATCTTATGGACGCGGGTGGCTGGTACAAATACCTGAAGAGAAGGAAAATATACTTAAACCGGGCAAATGGAATAAATTGCGTCTAAGGGTAGAAGGCGATAGGGTGCAGACCTGGCTGAACGGTAAAGCAATGGTTGATTTTTCAGATAAAAAAATTGGCATGGCAAATGGTTCCATTGCCCTTCAGATTCACGATGGCGGTGGTATCAGGGTCAGATGGCGTAAATTTTTAGTAACAGAACTTTAGCTGCCTGACAATCTGAGTTTTTAGGTTTCTTAACCAATACTGGTTAACCTATATCTATTGTTAAAACTTGTTAAAAATTTCTTAATCAGGAGTGAAAAGAGATTAAAATTAATAATTTCACGGCCGATTTCTGTAATTAACTTAAGATAGTCTAGCGATCAAGTGATGAAAAGAACAGGCATTATTACGATTATTGTAATATTTGTTACGATAATTGCTTTAGTTGTTTTTAACAAAGTAGCATCAAAGAAAGATACCACAAACTTATTTGCCGAGGTTCAAAAAGGTGAATTTGAAATATCAGTTATATCATCCGGTGAATTATTAGCTGAGAATTCTGTTGACATTAAAGCACCTGATATTGCTCAAGGCAGGGATATACATGGCGCAGATCTCAAGATTCAGGATCTTGTTTCTGAAGGTACAGTGGTCAAAAAGGGTGATTATATTGCGACACTTGACAGAACCATATTTGATAATGCCCTTAAAGATCAACGTGAAAGACTTGCTACTTTCAGGATAAATGTGGAGATGAAGACACTCGATACTGCTGTTACACTTAATAATTTAAGAGATGAGATAAAAAATCAACGGCATACAGTTGAAGAGGCTGCCATAACACTTCGTAATTCCAAGTTTGAACCTCCTACCACTATACGGCAGGCAGAGATTGACTTCGATAAACAACAACGTATACTCGAGCAGAGGGAGAGAACTTATCTTTTAAGACGTGCACAGGCTGAAAGAGATCTTATTAACCTCAACCTGTGGCTGTCCAAAGTTACAAGAATGGTGAATGATCTTGAGGATGTTCTGGCAGGGTTCGTTATAACAGCACCTTCTCCGGGAATGATCATTTATAAAAAAGACAGACGCGGAAATAAGATAAAAGCCGGAACTTCGATCAATCCTTTCGAGCGGGTTGTTGCAACCCTGCCTGATCTGACAACAATGCTTTCCAAGATTTATGTAAGTGAGGTTGAGATCAGCAAAGTAAAACCCGGACTATTAGTTAATATTAATGTAGATGCATTCCCTAAAAAAGTATTTACAGGAAAAGTCATAAGCGTTGCGAATATTGGTGAAAAATTACCAAATACCGACTCAAAAGTATTTGAAGTTATGATCAAGGTTGACGGTACTGATCCGACACTCAGACCTACTATGACCACCGGGAACAAGGTAATAATAAAAATTTTTAAGGATGCGGTATTCATCCCAACTGAATGTTTACATACCGGAGTTGATGGTATCCCGTTTGTTTATACAAAAAACAGAACAAAGCAGATTGTTTTTCCGGGTGATTCAAATGAAAAGAACATAGTGATTGAAAAAGGCCTTGAGCCTGGCACTTTAATCTACCTGGGACAACCTGAAAATTCTAAAAAATTCAAACTTGCCGGAAAAGACCTTCTCACGGCATTAAATTAGCAGGAGCAGGTCAGAAATTTCAGGAATAATCTCACATCTTCTTCAACGCCTCCAGCACCCTTGCCGGTGTCATAGGCATTCTGTATAATCTGGCACCGGTAGCATCGAAAATTGCATTTGCTACAACTGCGCCAATTGCAATGATAGCAGGTTCACCTCCCCCTTTTGGTGGCTTATCCTTTCTGTCAAGGATCACGCAATCCATCTTTGGCAGCCAGGAGAACCGTGGTATTTCGTAAGTGTCAAAATTACGGTTAACAATATTGCCTCCCTCGAATTGAACCTCTTCGGAAAGAGTATATCCCAGTCCCATGGTGATGCAACCTTCCATCTGGATCAGTGCACCCTGTGGATTAACACATAGTCCCATATCCTGAGCAACAGCAATTCGCACAACCTTTACTTTGCCTGTATTTTTATCAACCTTAACTTCAGCCATATGAGCAACCCAGCTTCCTGCATCTGATCCACAGGCAACACCGATTCCCCTGCCACCGGGAGTTTTACCCGGGACATATCCGAATTTGTCGGCGACTGCTTTCAGACAGGCAATCATTTTCTCATCCTTCAGGTTTTTGAGACGGAACTCAAGAGGATCAATACCTGCTGCAGAAGCCATAATGTCGATCTGTGACTCTCTGGCGAAGGTATTTGTATTATTATTGGGAGCACGCCAGGCTCCTGTACCAAATGGATGGATGGTTGTGGCATTCATGTTCTGGCTGTAACTTGTAGTTTTGGCATTAGGAACATCATAAATGGTGTCCGAACCCCTTGTGCCTGCATAATACAGATTGTAATCCCACAATTTAATCAGGCCTGATTTGTCAATTCCCGATTTAATTTTTACCACTCCAGCCGGATGAAAATTATCATAGAAAAACTCTTCATCGCGGGTCCAGGCAACCATCACGGGTTTACGGGTAATCTTAGCAAGTTTTGCAGCTTCAATGCCCTGTTGAAAAGCGCTCTTTCCTCCAAATCCTCCTCCCACAAAAGGGGCAATTACTCTTACCTTTTCTCTTGGCATTCCCAACTCACGTGCGATGCCATCCTGAAGGCCAAAAGGTGTTTGGGTTGCTGCCCACACAGTCATTTTATCACCTTCAAGTATGGCCAGAGCTGTATGTGTCTCAATCGGTGTATGTGCTAAATACGGATCATGAAATTCTGATTCAAATATCCTGTCAGAAAGCTGGTATCCGGCTTCCATATCCCCGTTGGATCTGACAACTGTTACTCTTGAATCCGCACCAACCATCCGATCAAAAAGTGTTTTGTCATTTACCTTAAGCTCATCGAATGAATATTCAGCTTTTATTTTTACAATAGCTTCATCTGCCAGGTCATGGTTTTCGTTAATCACAGCAATGAAATTACCATCACGAGCTATCGTGGTACCTTTGACCTGCTCAGCTCCTGACACATCCACNGAAGTCAGCTTTGCTCCATGNGAGGGTGGCCGTAATATCCTTGCAAAAACCATCCCCGGCANNTTAATATCTCCTGTATATTTAGCCTGTCCGGTAACTTTCAATTTAGCATCACTATGTTTATACGATTTCCCCACATACGTGAATTTCGTGTAATCCTCAACAGAAGGTTTGACATCAAGATATTTTTCAAGTTTCTTACCCTTTGCAAGCTGTGAATAGGTAACTTTATTTTTGGGATTTTTAATATCTGTAACTATTCCATCCTTCACTTCAAGCTGAGAAGCAGGAACTCCAAGTTTCACTGCAGCCAGATCGAGCAATACACCTCTTGCTTCGGCAAGAGCAGATCTCATAGCAGGACCAAATGTCTGTGTTGTTTGTGAACCCCATGTTCCGCCATCATATGGACACAGGTCAGTATCGCCCATTACCAATTTTACCTTTTCCAAAGGTATATTCAGTTCATCTGCCATCATTTGCGGGAGAGAGGTTATGATTCCCTGGCCCATTTCAATCTTTCCGGTAAAACAGGTGACTGTCCCGTCTTCTGCAATCTGGAGAAAAGCGTTATAATCCTTAGTCAAACTTCTGGCCTGCTCAGCCGNCAAACCAAACAGATCAACTAAAGAAAATGGTTGAAAGAAGATAAAAATTCCGCCTCCAAGCAGTTTCACAAAATTCCGTCTTGGAATCCCCTTTTTTTCGCTTATNTGTAATGCTTCCTGGTTATTTATATCTGATTTTTTCATAATTACTTCCCTCCTTTCATTTCGCTGGCAGCAGTCTGAACTGCATCAATGATACGTACATGTGCACCGCAACGGCAAAGGTTATCTTCCAGACCATCAACTATTTCCTGACGTGATGGTGATGGGTTTTTCATAAGTAATCCGGCTGCAGTCATGATCATACCAGGAGTACAATAGCCGCATTGTAAAGCATCGTGTTCAACAAAAGCTTTTTGAACAGGATGCAGTTTTCCTTTAACAGCAAGTCCTTCAATTGTTACAACTTTCTTACCGGCAACATCACTAACCGGTAACATGCATGACCTTACAGGTTCTTTGTCGATAAGAACAGTACAGGCGCCGCAAAAACCCATTCCGCAGCCGTACTTGGTTCCGGTAAGTCCAAAATGATTCCTTAAAACCCAGAGGAGTGTCTGGGTAGGATCAATCCGGACTTCCGTTTTTTTACCATTTAACTGAAAACTGATTGTCTCTTCCATTTTTATCNCATTTGATTTATTTCATTAATATAATCTTCGTAAGTATCAATATCTTTCAGAACAGCAGGAGTGCCGGTTTNAACNTCAANAACATCATCAGGGAAACTATGAGAGAGAGATTTTAATCCATCCTCCTGATTAAGCTTTTCTATCTCATCNCGGTATTTAATATCAATAAGTACCGGATGTCCTCTTTTATTCCGGTAAACCGGTAATATAATGCCTTTTTTTGTTTGTCTGTACGATGCTATAATTAAATTTATGACTTCCGAAGTTATCCCGGGTTGATCTCCCGGAAATACCAGTACCGCTTCAGCCGTGGCAGGCAATGCCCGAAAACCGCATTTAACGGATGAAAGCATTCCTTGTTTATAATTATCATTATAACAATACATTAAAGGAATATGGCCGGTCACCTTCATTATATCTTCACGATATGCTCCCGTTACAATCATTATTTTATTTATTTCCGACTCTGCCACATTTCCTGCCACCTTTTCGATCATTGTTTTATCGTCGAGAAGGAGAAGCATTTTAGGTGTTTTCATCCTTTTCGACTCACCCGCAGCAAGTATTATGGCCCAAATATTGTCCATATTTAAACTTGCTCTTTTCCATTTTTAATAAGCACCAGCTCAGCAACGATGCTGATTGCAATTTCCTCCACGCTCTTNGATTTGATATCCAGCCCCACAGGTGCATGAACAGTCTCCCACTGCTGTTCAGTAGCCCATCCATTATCAATAAAATTCCTGCGCATTGCTGCAACCTTGTTTTTACTGCCTATCATTCCAATATATGCTGCATCAGAGCCAATACATGGTTTCAGAGCTGCAGCATCATCCTTATGACCACGGGTAACTATAACAATATATGTTTCAGAGTTCTTTTTCAACTCAAACATTGCCTGTCCGATATCTTTAGCAAGGATATGATCAGCATCCGGAATATTTTTACTGTTGGCATATTCAGGCCTGTCATCAATAACGGTCACTTCAAAATCGAGCAGATTACCAAGGTGAGCGAGTACTTTCCCGATGTGGCCTGCCCCTGCTATGATCAGAGATGGCGGTGGGAAAACAGGTTCCAGGAGAATAAGAACAGAAGGTTCACTGCCTGGAACAGATAGTGCAAGTTCCCTGAAATCATACCGGTCACCCTTCAAAAGCATACTTTTTACTTCCGGTTCAATCTTTTGAATAAAATCTGATGATATCTGAGGTTTATCTTTTTCTGTCATCCAGTACCGGTCAATAAGAATCTTATGATCAGAAAAAATTTTAACCATGGTGATCAATACTCCGGGAATCCGGCTCAATATTGATTCCTCAGCTTTCTCAAATACTGACAGATGATTAAACGGATTAGAATCGATAAGTACACTTACCTGTCCGCCGCAGATAGCATCCTCTCCATTTGAAATATCTTTGTTCAGATAGAAAGTTTGAAGACACGATTCTTTTGACAAAATAGCATCCCTTGATATCTCCTGTACTTTACCTTCGAGAACGCCTCCTCCCACGGTGCCGGATATAAGGCCTGATTTTCCAAACAGGGCTGAACTTCCCGGCTTCTGAGGTGTTGAACCAATACTCCGTGTGACAGTTGCCAGTACCAGTTCAGGAAATAACTTGTTCAGACCAGGAATCTGCAGATATATGCCCTTCATATTACTCTCAATATCATGTATATAATACCTATTTCTGGAAATTACACAGAATATTTTCTATGTAATAATAATCAGGTTTGTAACAAATATATCAAAAATATTGATCTGATCATAATTAAATTTAATAAGCAGATATAGCCGGATTAGTAGATTTTAAACTCATTACATTTTTTATATTTACAAAAGAATTATGCTTAGAAATTAGATACAGATTGAAATAGATTAATATAAATTGAAATATATGAAAAATGTGGGCTTAAAATTTTCGATGATTATCATTACTGCTATAATGGTTTTTTTTGGCTGCCAGTCTCCGGTCAATAAAGTAATTACCATCGAAGGGAGTGTTAACAGCTGGCTTGAAGAGATGACNATATCGCAGCTTCAGCAGGGTTATAAAGAGGGTAAGTTTACTGTAAAACAGGTAGTTGCTGGTTATATTGCCAGAATCGAGGCTATTGATAAAAACGGACCAAAGCTTAATTCATTAATCATTGTAAATCCCGATGCTTTACAGATTGCAGAAGAACTTGACAAAGAGATAAAAGAAGGAAAAATAAGAGGCCCAATGCACGGAGTACCGGTAATTCTTAAAGATAATATTGACACTCACGACAGGATGCCTGCAACAGCAGGTGCAACAGCATTGAGGAATTCATTTCCACTGAAGGATAGTTTCATCGCTAAAAAGCTCAGAGAAGCAGGTGCTGTAATAATTGCCAAATCAAACCTCAGTGAATGGGCAAACTTCAGGGCCGATAATTCATCGAGCGGATGGAGCGGTGTAGGAGGCCAGACAAAAAACCCCTATGTCCTCGACCGTAATCCATGCGGTTCCAGCTCAGGCTCAGGAGCAGCAGTATCTGCAAACCTTGGAATGATGGCAATAGGAACTGAAACAGACGGGTCAATTGTTTGTCCGTCAAATAACAACGGGGTTGTGGGCATTAAACCGACTGTTGGTCTGCTGAGCCGCACAGGAATTATACCCATATCATTTACACAGGATACTCCCGGACCAATGGGCCGCACTGTAGAAGATGCGGCAATNTGTCTTGGTGCATTGACCGGAATAGATTCCACTGACAGNAAAACACTGGCATCTAAAGGGAAATCCCTTACCGATTATACTCTTTATCTTAAAAAAGACGGCCTTAAAGGAAAGAGGATCGGCCTTCTGAAAGATGAAATGGGATTTTCGGCAAAAGTGGATACACTTATAAAACTTGCTGTGTCATATATGAAGAGCAAGGGGGCTGAAGTGATTGAGATTGAAACTCCTAAAAATCAGGGTTATGGCAGTGCATCTTACCAGGTACTGCTTTATGAATTTAAAGATGGAGTGAATAAGTACTTATCCGGACTGGGAGAATCTGCTCCGGTAAAAAATCTGGAAGAGCTTATAGAATTCAATAAAAAAGACACCGTAGAACTTCGCTGGTTCGATCAGAAAATTTTTGAAAAAGCACAGAAAAAAGGGGATCTTGAAACACCGGAGTATAAGAAAGCTCTGGCAAAAATGCTGAAGGCAACCAGGGAGGAGGGTATTGATAAGATGATGAATATCAATAACCTGGATGCATTGATAGCTCCGACCGGTTCGCCAGCCTGGAAAACCGATCTTATTCTTGGAGATCATTTTGTCGGAGGCAACTCTTCTCTTGCAGCTATTTCGGGTTATCCTGCAATTACGGTTCCAATGGGCTTTGTTGAGAATCTGCCTGTCGGAGTCACATTCTTCGGAAGAGCCTGGAGCGAACCGACTCTAATTGAGATTGCATATAGCTATGAGCAGGGTACAAGACACAGAAAGGCACCGAAGTACCTTATCACTGACTAATTAATAATGAAGTATTTATAAATAGCTGAAAATATTTCAGCTATTCTTTTTTTGATTCTTCTTTAGGTTCAGCTCTGAATTTGTCGGCATCATCATCAACTTTGGAAGCTTTTTTAAACTCCTTCATTCCCTGACCTATACCTTTCATCAGTTCAGGAATCTTACGTCCACCGAAAAGAAGCACCACTACAAGCAAGATCAGAATTATTTCTGTTGCACCAAAATTTCCCATTTTTTTCTGATATTAAATAATTTTTAAAGTTACTAATCATTTATCTCGCAACAAAGCTAAAACGGAATTTTAACTTTTTTTNTANAAAAACGAAAAAGATCTGAAATAGAATTGCAAATAAAGGTTGTAAAGCCTTTAATGCCTTATATCTGAAGTATTGCCCATGCCAATAAAATGAGTAATCCAACAACTAACCAGCTCAGGAAAAATCCTGCAAGGTCCTCCCGATAACGTTTGAAAAAATTGGTTCTTCGCTCTTTACTCCTCCATCCCGGAAGGTCAAGAAGTAATAAATCGTCACCTGTGTTTGCTGCTAATGGCTTTTTGCCGTCACTATCGGGTTGTTTTGCATCAGATTTTCTTCTCATATTATCAAAAAATGCCTCGATTTTTTCTTTGTCTTCAGGTTTGGTGAGAATACTGATCAGCCAAAAAATAAAAAAACCTGCCAGCATAGCCACTCCAAAGGGAGCCGGTTTCCATTTATATACCAGTAAAAATTCACCTGTTGAGATAAAATTGGCGATATAATATGTTGTTAATGAAACTATTATTGCACCAGCCGCACCATATCTGTTAGCTCTCTTCCATATTATTCCTCCAAGAAAAATAATGCCCATAAAAGCTGCGAGTGTTTCGGTAAAAAGGAATGCATGAAGAACATTTTTAATACTCATTGCAAAAAGAACAGCCAGGACAGACAATCCAAGTCCTGAGTACCTCCCCATCCACAAAAGGCTTGTATCTGTTGCTTCAGGTTTTAAGTATTTTTTGTAAAAATTTTTTGTAAAAAGGGCACCAGTATTTACCATGAAATTTGAACAGGCCGACATATTAGCAGCCACAATAGCTGCAAGCATCAGTCCGATCAGACCCGGAGCAAGAAGAACACTGCAGGCATAGCCGAAAGCCATCTCCGGATCGGGAAGTGAAGTGCCATTTTTTATAACCAGTGCTGCAACTACCAAGCCTGTTAAGGCCCAGCCTATTGTAACAAGACGTTTTACCATCGAACCGAATGTCTGTCCTATCCTTCCGGCCCTTTCGGTGTTTCCTGTAGCACACATTGAAATCATATGCGGTTGAGCAGTGATCCCGACTATCCCGTTTACAGCAAGCATGGCAATAGTAAAGCCATCAATACCGCTGGCACTGTTAAAGAGGTCAAAAAAATGATCAGGAAGAACTGTTCTCATGTAGGAAAATCCTCCTATTTCCCTTAATCCCAAAGGAATAAGCATAACAGATAACGTAATTATCAGAAACGACTGGATAAAATCGGTATATGCAGCTGCAATCAATCCTCCCGCAAAACTATAAAGAATGAAGGCTACCGTCATAACAAGAACAACCATATTCGGGGATATCAGATTACCTGAAGCCACTGAGATTACCTTTGCTGCACCCTGAAGCATAACGCCCATGTTAAATACAAAAAATGAAATAGCAAAAATTGAATATACTAAACCCATCTTACTTCCGTACCTGTCTTCAATAATCTCCCCCACCGTGGTTCGTTCACTACGCCTGTAAAAAGGTGCTATCAACCAGTAAAAAGGTGTTATCAGCATGTTTTTCCACTGGTACCAGATTGTGGCAAAACCCTGGCTGAAAGTTGCGCCTGTCTGAGCAACAGGCATCTCAGCATGGGTACCGACTCCGAAAGCCTGACCGATCATAATATACCATTTGAATTTTCGTCCTCCCCTGAAATAGCTGTCACTTGTCTTTATCTTACGGGAGATCCAAATACCAAAGGTGGTTATTGAGATAAAGTAGCCAAAAAGGACGATATAGTCAATTGGGCTCATTATGATTATTGGGTTAGTGGGTTAGTGAGTTCGTTTGTTCTATTCTTCTGATAAACTAATTTTCCTCCCAGATATGTACTCTTAATAATCAGTTTATTACCCTCTTTTTCAAAGAGGATTAAATCAGCTCTTTTTCCTGGTGTAAGTGTGCCCCTGTCATTCAGATTATAAACCTTTGCTACATTTCTGCTTGCAAGGTTTATTGCCTCACCCAAAGTGCAACCGGTATAATTCATCATTGTTTCAACCCCCCGTTTCAACGGCATAGAAGCACCTGCCAGACAATTCAATCCGGTGTTTTTTACCAGGCCATCATCAGTATATGTCACTGCACTTCCCATATAAAAATAATCGCCCGGAGGCATCCCGATAAGGTGATTGACATCAGATGTAATAATAAGATTTTCAGGGCCCTTTACTTTATAGAACACCTCTATTTCTTCGGGAAGGAGATGATGTCCGTCGGCAATGATGGATGGTGTAAGCAGATCGTTTGCCAGCTGTGGCCATAATGGATTTTTATGTCTGTTGATGAAATTGGCACAGCCGTTTCCTAAATGTGTTGATGATCTTGCTCCTTTTTCAACTGCCAGATAAATCTGTTCTTTAGTGGCATTTGTATGACCTAATGANACGTTTATCCCGTTTTGGGTACATTTTTCGATAAAGTCCATAGCCCCTTCCAGCTCAGGTGCAATAGTAACCTGTATTATTTTCCCTCCGGCGGCAGCCTGATATTCAGAAAATTCATCCCACGATGGTTTCCGAAGAAGAGAAACGGGATGACATCCAAAAAAACCCGTTTCGGTTGAAAGATACGGTCCCTCAAGATGAAAACCCGGAATTGATTCCGCTATGGAATTATCTTTTAGAGATTCAGCTAAAACCTTAAAGTTCCTTATTAGGTTGGGGTGGCTGTTGGTGATCAGTGTCGGCAAAAAAGTTGTTACACCATCGCGCCAGATTGATTTTATGGCAATTTTCATACCTTCAGTGGTGAACGAATCGTCAGAGAAATCAATCCCCTGGTAACCATTTAACTGGTTGTCGATCAGACCGGGTGAAATAAAAACTTTACTGCTTTTTTTCTCTATGCCTGAAGATTCTTCAATATGACCGATAATACCATTTTCAATCTCGATACTTACATGTTTCCCGGTTGCATAATGAATTCCTTCAACTGTAAAAGGATCATTTTCTTCCTTAATTAAATTTCTATTCATACCAATATTAAAAATCTATAATTTCTGATGCTGAATTTTTATCAAGAAAAAGATGAAAATCATTATGTCCCTTCAATTTTGTTGCAGGAACAAGATTTGTCAGTTTGTGGGTCAGCGTCTTATAAACTGCATCTGCCTTAACTTTGTGCGGAACACCTGAAACAATGGTTTTACATTGCATTATCTGCCATACACTCATTGAAACAGCCTGATTGGGAACATCTTCAATTGAATCAAACCACCCTTCATTAACCTGTTGCATCTTACATTGATCATCAAGGTTAACTGTAATATAGGCTTCATGGGTATCAAAATCAGCCGGGGGATCGTTAAATGCTATATGGCCGTTCACGCCAATACCAATAATTCCAACATCTATGGGACGTAACCTGATAAGCTCAGTAAGCTCTTTGATCTTTTTATTAATATCTCCCTCAGTATCAACACCATGAAATTCTTTTACATTAACCAGATTAATAAATCGTTCAAACAGGTATTTTCTGAAACTGGCTTTATGTGTAACAGGTAAACCAATATATTCGTCGAGGTGGAAGACCTCCACTTTATGCCATGGAATATCTTTTTTGATCAAAGCCTGAAGCATCTCAAACTGAGAGCTTCCGGTTGAGACAACTATACGTGCTTCTCCATTTTTCCTGATTACCCCGTTAATTTTCTCCGTCAAAAACTTTGCAGCTTCTTCACCCAGCTCCAGGGCATTTTCACTTATAGTTATATTCATATCATGTTAATAATGACAACGCATAAAATTATAATAATAAATCTGATGTTATGCCGGACAAATGATTTTTTCAATTTTAATTCACACTGTAATCAGCAACAACTTTCAACTTTTTACTTTAGGCACTTTAGTCACTCTATTCACTTTAAATACTTTTTTTCCTACCTTTCGAAAAAAATTTCTAAATGTTCAGATTCTCATTTTTCTTTATTTCATTTGTCATTATTTGCAGCACTTATCTATATAGTCAGCCAAAAGGAATTAACAGGGAAAAATACCGGATTGGTATAAAGCAGACTGATGTTGAGATCTCTATCGACGGAATTCCTGATGAACCAGCCTGGTTAACAGCCGGCAAGGCAGATCATTTTCANAGGGTTTTACCCACCGATACAGGTTTTGCCATTGCACAAACGGAGGTAAGGTTAATCTATACCCGGACAACTCTGTACATGGCCATCACCTGTTTTGATCCCACTCCTGGCAAACGACCAGTTGAATCGTTACGGCGCGACTTCAACTTCGGCAAAAATGATAATTTCCTTGTCTTTATAGATACCTTTAATGATCAGACCAATGGGTTCTCTTTTGGCATCACTCCGGCAGGAGCGCAATGGGATGGAATGCAGGCTAACGGAGGAACAGTGAATACGAACTGGGATATTAAATGGAGATCGGCAGTCAAAAGCTACGATGACCGTTGGGTTGCAGAGTTTGCAATACCTTTCCGGAGTATGCGATACCTTGGCAGCGCACAGGAATGGGGAATAAATTTCAGCAGGCAGGATCTGAAAACCAATGAGAAATCGAGCTGGGCTCCTATGCCGAGACAATTTGCGACGGCTACCCTTGCCTATACAGGGTCGCTGGTTTGGGATAAGCCGTTATCATCTTCAGGAACCATGTTCTCACTGATTCCATATTTATCTGTGAAAGCGACTCAGGATAATTCTGCAGGAGAAAAAATAAAACTTAAACCCGCTGCAGGTATCGATGCCAAAGTTATTCTATCCACATCGATGAACCTCGACCTCACTGTAAATCCCGATTATTCACAGGTAGAAGTCGACAAGCAACAGACTAATCTTGACCGGTTCGAATTATTTTTTCCTGAAAAGAGACAATTCTATCTGGAGAACAGTGATCTTTTTGCAAATCTTGGAAGTGAAAATGTCCGGCCTTTTTTCTCACGCAGGATAGGGCTCGATAGTCCTGTTCAATTTGGTGCCCGACTGAGCGGTAAGATCGGAAATGACTGGAGGATAGGTGTTATGGATATTCAGACCGGAGAAAAAGAAAATATACGTGCAGGAAATTTCACAGTAGCTACCCTCCAGAGAAAAGTTTTCAGAAGATCAAATATTTCTGCATTCATCATCAATAAACAAGTATTAAATGTGAATGGCGACACTTCATTTAACGGCTACCGGTACAATCGGGTAGCCGGATTAGAATACAATCTTGCAAGCTCTGACAACCGATGGACAGGAAAGAGTTTTTACCATCAGTCTTTTTATACCGGGGCAACAGCGCATGATGCAGCAGCAGCTGCAAATATTACTTATTCATCTCAATATTTAACAGCATCTCTTAATCAGTCATGGGTAGGTACAGGATATCTTTCGGAGATCGGATATATCAGAAGAAAAGGCTATTATGAAGTTAATCCAACACTTTTGTATAAGTTTTTCCCAAAATCAGGTACCCTGGTAAATCACGGTCCGGGATTTAAGCTCGATATGTTTCTTGATCCTTCGTTTGGTATTACTGACAGGGAATCGCAGCTATTATATTCTTTTGAATGGATTAATAAGAATACAGTAACGGTTGATGTAAAAGATACTTACATAAGATTACAGGCACCTTTCGATCCGACAAATACAAGGGGTGATACTCTGGCAACCGGTGATGAATTTAACTGGAAGGAGATTGGGGCTGCTTTTGGATCAGATATCCGAAGACCATTCAATGTACTACTGACCAGCAGATACGGTGGTTATTACAATGGAACAAGATATTCTCTGAACGGAGAGTTGAATTACCGCATACAACCATATGGAAGCATCGCACTGGTTACGTCATATAATAAAATTTCATTGCCATCGCCTTATAATAGTGCAGAACTGATACTTATAGGTCCAAGACTTGATTTTACTTTCACAAATAAACTCTTCTTCACAAGCTTTATTCAATATAATAACCAGATTGATAATATTAATCTCAATCTCCGTTTCCAGTGGCGTTTTGCACCGGTATCCGATCTGTTCATAGTTTATACCGAGAATGCTTTTCCGGAAGATTTACATTTAAAAAACCGAGGTCTGATTGTCAAGATTTCTTACTGGTTCAATTAACAAAAAAGGGGCCTTTGAAACAGCCCCTTTGATCAATTTGTTTTATAACTATTATACATTATCCGGCACAATGTATGGTTTACGTGGCGGACGTGTCAGGTAAGTATTTGCTTCTTCATCACCAATAAATTTCTCAGTTTTAGGATCGAAGTTTAAGGTACGTCCGGTACGGTAAGCTATATTTCCAAGATGGGCCAGACCAGCTGCGAGGTGAGCTGTTTCAACCGGAGCATTAAGGAGTGACTTATCGTGTGCCCTTACTGCCTGGATAAAGTTAAGGTAATGATCACCACCGCCCTGGTTTTTCGGTCCCGGTTCTTTCTTCTGTCCCAGGAAACTTTCATACCTGTCATAGTTATATACAACAAGATATCCTTTGCTACCNTAGAAAATATTTCCTACCTCTGCTCCATTCTCNGCATTTGTGATCCANGGCCGCACTTCAAACTCAATAATTTTCTTTTCTTTCGGGTAATGATAAGTTGAACAGAGAAGTTCCGGAGTCTCCTTTGCATCATCAAAGAGAAACTTACCACCGCCTGCTGTAATCCTCTCGGGGAAACCTACGTTCAAACCCCACATGCANAGATCAGTTTCATGAATACCCTGATTACCCACATCGCCATTTCCATAATTCCAGTTCCAATGCCAGTTATAATGAACATAATTTCGTGAAAAAGGTCTCATCTCAGCCGGACCTGTCCAAAGGTCATAATCGAGTCCCTGCGGAACAGGTTCAGTTCCCTTGTTTCCAATGTCAGCCCTCCAGCGGAACACAAGGCCTCTTGCCATATAAACATCTCCGATAAGACCGTCGCGCAGATGCTTGATAGCTTCCTGTACTGCAACAGAGCTGCGAAGCTGAACGCCATGCTGAACAATACGATCATATTTGGCAGCAGCCTCAACCATTTTTCTCCCTTCACGGATATTATGAGATCCTGGTTTTTCAACATACACATCCTTACCGGCCTGGCATGCCCAGATGGCTGCAAGCGAATGCCAATGATTGGGAGTTGCAATGCTCACAGCATCAATAGTTTTGTCTTCAAACACTTTACGCAGATCTTGCTGCTGAATAACCTTCTTCCCGTATTTGGTCTCAAATTCCTGAGCACGTTTGCCTAGTACAACGAGATCGGGGTCACATAAACATGCTACTTCCACATTGGGAATCTTCATAAAACCCGAAATGTGATCTGTACCTCGTCCGTTTACACCAAGTACAGCAACCCGAACCTTATCATTTGCACCAAAAACTGATGCAGGAATAATATTCGGGATAGTAAGCAGTGCTGCAGCTCCGGCTGACTTCTGAATAAAACTTCTTCGTGATACTTTCCTTTTCTCTTTCATAAAAAATTTATTAGGTTTTGTTTATGGTTAAAATGTGATTTTATTGACTCACGGGTCAAAATTCTTAGCGGATATCCATAATTAAACATTAAATCGATCAGGTGATAAATTTTATTTGATTGAAAAATCCAGAAGTGGTTCATTTCCAAGAAAAGCAACCAGGTTATCATTTCTTTTTAATGCGCCAACTCCCGGAGGGGTTCCTGTAAAAATCAGGTCTCCGGTTTTGAGTGTNAAAAATNGTGATACATAAGCAATTATCTCATTGAAAGAGAAGATCATNTCAGAAGTATTNCCCTGCTGAACCACCTTGTCGTTGATTTCAAGCCTGAAATCCAGGTTTTCCATATTTTTCAGCGAGCTTACCGGAATAAATTTACCTATCGGAGCTGCACCGTCAAAGCCTTTGGATATCTCCCAGGGCTGGCCNGCAGCTGCCTGAATCTTCTGAAGGTCGCGTGCCGTAATATCAATACCGACTGTCACTTCATCATAATATCGTGGTGCGAACTTTGCAGAGATTCCCTTACCCAGTTTACTTATCTTAATTACAACTTCCACCTCATACTGGATCATTTCTGAAAAATCAGGAAGAAAAAAAGGTTTGTTATTTTTTACTATTGAGGAATCTGGTTTCATGAAAACCAGGGGGTTGACAGGAACAGGCCAATTCAACTCTATGGCATGTTTCCTGTAATTGAGTCCGATGCAAATGATCTTCATTTTCCTGTTATAATTTCCCGAATGACCGTAATTTAATTTCGGTAAGCACTTTTTTGGTATACAGCGGAAAATCCCCGTTCATCATCCATGAATAATATGAAGGTTCTTCACTGAAAACATGCTCCACCGATTTTCCTTTATGCTTTCCGAAATTGAATATCTCAATCCCGTTTTCATCGAGTATTATTCGTCCTGCAAAATCAACATTATTATTAAATGAACTGATATCTGCAAGTTTTTCGATATCATTTTCCAGATCACCGTAACGGTCCAGCTGGGCTTTCAGCACCTCGTAGGTAGCTGCAGTGTCGGCTTTTGAACCGTGAGCACCTTTCAGTTCCTTATTGCAATAGAACTGGTAAGCAGCTGAAAGGGTACGTTGTTCTTTTTTATGATATATAACCTGAGCATCGACATAACGTCTTTTCCGGAAATTAAAATCAATATTGATCCTCAGAAATTCTTCAGCCAGAACAGGGATATCAAATTTTATGGCGTTATACCCGGCAAGATCACAACCTTCAATGAAAGCCGCAAGATTCTTTGCCACTTCTTTGAATGTCGGAGCATTTGCAACATCGCTGTCGGTAATGCCATGAATAGCAGTTGACTTTGCAGGAATAGGAATTTCAGGATTAATTCTCGTACTCATCCACTCCTCTTTACCGTTTGGGGTTATCTTCAATATAGAAAGTTCCACAATACGGTCAGAAGAAACATTTATACCCGTAGTTTCGAGATCGAGAAATGCAACAGGACGTTTTAATTTGAGTTCCAATTATCAGGCATTTATCATCATTGGCATGAGAAGCATCAGAAGATCTTCCGATTCATTTTCTGATTCAACCGGCAGGAAAAGTCCTGCCCGTGTCGGATCGGCAAGTTCAATCATAACATCCTGGGAAGTTATATTTGACAATATCTCAAGCAGGAACAGAGATTTAAAACCAATCTCAATCTCTTCTCCTTCATACTGGCATTTTAGTCTTTCATAAGCTGAAATTGAAAAATCAATATCCTGTGCAGAAACCATAGCCTGATTTCCCTTTAACTGGATCTTTACAAGATTACTGGCCTGGTTTGAGAATACGGATACTCTCTTAAGGGTATTATAAAATTCAACCCGGTCAATGGTGATCTTCCTGGGATTATTCTTAGGAATAACTGAATTATAGTTAGGGTAATTGCCTTCAACGAGTCGACAAACCACTTTGTAATCACTAAGATTAAAAAAAGCATTTTTATCGTCGAACTCGACTGCTACCGGACCCTCCTCTTTTGGTAAAATATTTTTCAGGAGTGATGCAGGTTTTTTGGGAAGAATAAATGAAGCACTTTCGTCGGCATGAGCGTCACTTCTCTGGTAACGTACAAGCTTATGAGCATCGGAAGCAACAAATGTTATATTGTCGGTTGATGCTTCTATAAAAATACCACCCATTACAGGACGAAGTTCATCATCGGCGGTTGCAAAAAGTGTCTTGCTTATCCCGGCGAGCAATACATCGGCATTGATAGAAAATACAACCTCTTTTTCTTTTTTTATAGCTGGTAAAGCCGGAAAATCGATCCCGTTTTGGCCAACAACATTGAATTTTCCATTTTCCGAACTGATAACCACAGCCAGTGTTTTGGTGTTTATATCAAAAGTCAGAGGTTGAACAGAAAACTCCTTCAGGGTATCGAGTAATATTCTGGCAGGAAGTGCAATTGTACCATCACCTTCAGTATTCTCAAGCTTCATTCTTGTTATCAGCGTTGATTCAAGATCCGAGGCAGTTATCTCGAGGTCGTTACCGGATAGGTTAAACAGGAAATTATCAAGGATCGGAAGNGTATTTTTCGAACTAATAACCCTGCTTATGGACTGAAGGTGGCCAAGGAGTTCCGTGCTGGATACTACAAATTTCATATTGGTATCGATTTAAGTTGTTTTACTGATTTTTAAAATAAACTATTAAACTAAAAATGAATTGATTAAGATATTCTTTTTACCCAATTCTCAATCATCAATATTACAAAAAAAAACTATTACCTCAAATTTTAAAATTATTCAGGAAAGAAATACGATCTCTTCTTAAGTATGGGATCAACATCAAAATACCTCATAATAAAAAGCTCATCACTGTTTTCTGTTTTGCCCCATAACCTGTCACTGTCCTTAGTTTTTGTACCGTTTTCTTCCTTTTCTCTTTCCCATAAAGTAAGGATACTCTTCTTACTGTTTGCACCGGTTACAGTTATTCTAATAAATGGTTGCTCAGATTCAATTTTTTGTTTTTCATCCCTGGAAATATCAAATGCCCAGGCCTCAAAAGGGATCCAGGTAAAATAAGACAGATATCGTTTGACTAACGAAGAGTCCCATCCGCTTAATTCTGAAGTCATGTCTGTTACTGCAAACCGGTAATTATTGCTGATTATTGAAAAGGAAGATGAAGGATCTGAAAAGTTTTCGAGACTTACAGAAGCAATTTCGGAAGGAAGAAGATTGAATAGTGTAAAGGGCTGCCAGAACAATTCATTAAGAATGAATGCTGATCCAATATCACCTTCATAACCAGGAACATAAACAACAAACGGCTTTGACCTCTCCCTGATCTTCATAATATTTCCGTAAGGATTGGACCCGGTTTTATAAACCAAAAAACTTTTCAGGAGTCTGTTTTGCTCATATACTCTGACCTTCACCGGAGTGATTCTTTTTTCAGTTATTTCTGTATTGAACAGTTCCGGGGATACAGGTGATTTGATCTTTATTTCTTTTAGTACTCTCATAATAAAAAGAACACTGCTTTTTCTTGTTTCATTTTTACCGTTGACCAGCCAGCTCTCACCTTTTTTTTCAAGCGACAATTTTCTGCTACCGTCTGAAAATTCAATTCGTGTGGGCTCTTTTTTTTGATCAATTGAAAAAGAGCTGTTATCATTTCCAAAAGGAGATCGTCCTTTCAGAACAAAGTAAAGAATTATAGCAAGGAGAATGAATAGAAGAATTTTCCTGATAATAATCTTGTTCATTATCAATATCTTGTATAAATTTTGTTACGAAAATAGTTGTAAATCAAACCTGCAAGAATTACAATTAAGACAGGTCCGGCGAAATTTATCAATTGCCATTTCAGCCTTTCATTCTTTATCCTGGTGCGGTCAAGCAACCTAAGTTTTAATTCTCTCGATCTGAGTTCCATGATTCCATTATCATCAACCAGGTAATTAAGGCAATTTATCAGGAAATCGCGGTTCCCATATAACTGGCCTGTGACCAGGTCCTGCCCAAGCGGATAATGTGTTTCAGATGAACCTACTCTTCTTACCTCATTTTTGATAATATCTGCATCAGCTATTACAATCATCTTTGTATTGACACTTTCCGTCTTTATTTTAAAGCTTTTATCCTGAATCAGGTTTTCGGTCATCCTGTTTCTGAAAGATGAAGGAAAGACTCCTTCAAGCAACACGGCTGCCGGCAGTTTTGATCTGTTATAACTTTTTTCGTCGGGAATTATTTCAGTCTCTTTCAGCCTGATTAAAAGCGGCGGAGTGAGTGTACGCGTAAAACTGGATGTTGTGAGAAGAATAGTTTTTTTTATTGCCGGGTCGAGACCGACAGTATCGATATAATTAACGAATTCCCCTTTAACTTTGTTCAGATTCCTTGTAATAGGATTGGATGAAACAGGATTAAGTAAAGGATAATATACCCATTTAGCAGTTACAATCTGTTGATTTCCACCACTCACCACAGTAAGCCTTATGGGCGCACAATCAAGGTCCTGAACAACAGCCGGGTTCACTCTTACACCATATCTGAAGAGCTGATCCTCAATATTTAATGGCCGGTAAAGAGCAACGGTCTCTCCATGAATCAGACTGTCTGAATTAACATTTACTTCTTCAACTAACCAGATCACTTTACCGCCATTCATAATATACTGGTCAATTACCAGTTTATCTTTTTCACTGAACTCAGTTTCAGGTCCGGCAATGATAACAGCTGAATAGTTATCAAGTACCCCGGGCTTTCCTCCTATTGCACCTCTGTCGATAGTGAAAAACTTAGCCATATTAATTGTAATATCTGCCACTCCGATCTCCGCAATTTCATTTTGACCTTCAAGAAATGCCACCTTTCTTATAGTGTCGGAGCTTATTGTTGCTATTGCCTGAATAATCTCATATTCAAGACCTTCCATGGAATTGAGGATGTTTTGCTCATAAGGCACAGCGTCATTATTTTTCAGAAAGTTGACCGGTACTTCAATCCCATTATAATTAACAATCATCCCCGGGAATATTATTTTCCTTACGGACCCACCTTCTGCATCGCCGGCCTGAAGATTTACAGGGTTTATTCCTTTGGATTTAAGAGCCTGGTATTGAATATCTCTCTGCTTCTGACTATTTCCTGAAGCCGGATTTATAAACTCGTAATCTATTCTCCTGTCTGAGGCTACCCTGAACTCATCAAGAACCTCCTTCACCGACCGTTTAAGTCTCTTCAACGGAATGGGAATATCCCCATCGAGATAAACCTGAATAAAAATATCATTCCTGATACCTGAAAGAATTTTGTCTGTCGGTTTGGAAAGAGTGTACCTTTTATCCTCTGTAAGGTCGAGCCTTATTCTGATAAGCAAACTGGCAGATGCAACAATAATGATGAATGCAACTGTAAGAATAAACCGGAACCAGCTCTTTATCTTAATATTATTGCTATTTAAAAATTCTGACATTTTTTAATTTTTTTTCTTCCACCTGCGCGACAAAAGATAAAACACTGTAGATTCATTAAAAATAGCAATAACTGCCAGAAAGTATGTAACATCCTTAATATCAATGACTCCCCGGCTCATAGATTTATAGTGCTCATTTATTCCAAGCCGCATAACAAACTCATCTATATTCTTAAGTCCTGGCAGGTATGCAACAGAATCAAAACCCATATACATAATAAAACAGATAAACAGAGCAATAATAAATGCAATTACCTGATTATCTGTAAGTGAAGATGCAAATATCCCGGCAGAAACATAAACAGCGGCCAGAAAGAACAATCCGATAAATGCTCCGAGTGTACCACCTTTATCAAGGTTACCAGGTGATTCTCCAAGTTGCCAGACAGAGATATAATAAATAATTCCGGGAAGTAATGCGAGGAGTACAAGGGTAACAGATGCAAAATATTTTCCGTAAACGATTTCCCTTTCCGTAACGGGCCGCGAAAAAATGAGTTCAATTGTGCCAAGTCGCTTCTCTTCTGCAATCATTCTCATTGTTACGGCAGGCACAAGAAACAGGAATAACCAGGGCGAAAGGAAAAACAGGGTGTCTATCCCGGCATATCCGCTGTCAAAAATATTCCATTCACCAGGGAATACCCACATGAAAAGAGAGTTTACCAGCAAAAAAACAATAATCACTATATAACCTGTGAGGCTGCTGAAAAAACCGCTGATCTCTTTTCTGAAAATAGCAAACATAAACTGTATCTTAACTTATAATTTATTACAACTAATTATAATTCTGAATTTTACACTTACATTTCGACCCTTCTTGCCCCCAAATTGGGGGTTAATAAGTTGCCGCCTTAATCCCCCAAAATGTGGGGTTGGGAGGTAATTCAACTGCATTATTAATATCCGAAATAATGACTCCTGTATAATAAAAATCAATTATATGTTCATAATCAAATCCTTTTGCTGCCATTACCATTGCACCTTCCTGGCAAAGACCAACGCCATGGCCATAACCTCTGCCATTAAGGATTATTGAATCGTCTTTTGCAATAACCGAAAAAAACGAAGACCTCAGGTTCAAATCTGATCTCATTGTCCGTAAAGGTATTGCGAATGATCCTGCCCGGTATTCCGGTAACCTTGTGTACTGCTCAAAGTTAAACAAAGTCAGATTATTTATATTTCCGGAAAATCCCGATCTTTTCAGGTAATCAATCCATGTGTCAGAACTAAAACTCTTCTGCCATTTTGCGTTTCGTGATGTAAGACAATAGGGGTCATTGACTTTTTTCAGATAGGGCTGGTTGGAGAGCCATACATCTTCCGCGGCAGATGTTTCGCCACCACAATTAGAATGAAATGCAGAAAAAATAAGAACGCTGTCCTGATCTATAATCACAAGATTATGTGTTTTCCTGGCTGCAATTACGATTGAGGAATCTGTTGAAATGCCGTTAAAAACCTGACAATGAGTATTATCACACAGATTGAAGCCATCTGAAAAATGTTTGTTGAAATTTTTATACATGTAAGTTCTGACAATTACTGCCTGAGTTTTAATATATTCCTGACTATTTCCGGTTCCTCCTTCAGCTCTTACAACTCCTGCAACGTATTCTTCTATATCACAACTATTTATCATTAAAAGGGTTCCCATATCAGGATAACAATTCAGATTACCCGTATAGTATTGTCTCACAGGTACATTTCCATTAATACGAATTGAAAATGAACCGTCATCTGCAGTCTCTTTCACAAAAATTGAATCACACAAAAACCCCTTTGAATTATATGGTTTAACAGCAATCTTTTCATTGAACCTTGAGATTATTACCATTTCACCTTTTGTAATGAAAAGTGAACCGCTCCCATACGTATCAATCTCATATTTTCCACCGGTAACTGTGAAAAGCACAGATTCCGCAGTGCGGCCCGAAAAGATCCGCACTCTTACCTGTGCCTCAGACGATGGATTGACAACCCAAATGAAAATAAATATTAAAACAAGTTTACGAAACATTAATATATATCTGAATCTCACTATTACATTTTACTTTTGCATTGAAGAAACCCACTCCTTCCCGATAGTTCCCGATAGCTCCCGATAGCTATCGGGACGGGACGGGACCCTCCAGGGAGGGGAATTGCTAAAGCTCTTTTGTCTTCAGATCATCAACCATATCCTCCACCACTCTTTTACTTGCCCCTGCCGGACCAAGAATTTCATTCAATCCTTTGTAATCCGATAACATCTTTTCCCTTTTATCACCGCCCGGCAATATTGCATTTAATTCTGAAATAATATTTTTTTCGGTAAGTGAATACTGGACAAGCTCTTTAACAACTTCACCATCCATTATCAGATTTACAAGTGAAATAAACTTCACTTTTATTACCATCCAGGCAATAATCATTGAGAAGAAATCTCCTTTATAACAAACAACCTGCGGTACATTTAACAGGGCAGCTTCCAGGGTTGCGGTACCTGAAGCAACAAGAGCCGCGCTCGCCGAATTCAATATCTCATAGGTCTTTTCCTTTATCAGCTTAACAGGTCTGTTGCCGATTATTTTAAGATAAAGTTCATCCGGCAGGTTCTTCACACCTGCCAGAACAAACTGGTAATCAGGAAAATGATGTACAATTTTAATCATTTCAGGAAGAATGAGTTCAACCTCATTTCTGCGGCTGCCTGCAAGAATGGCAATAACAGGTTTCCCTTCAATTCCGAGTGATTTATTTAAAATCGTTTTATCGGGAAATGCAGATACTTTACTCTCTATCTCATCTACAAGAGGATTGCCGCGGTAACTGACCTCAATACCATGTTTTTTATAGAATCCTACTTCAAATGGAAAAATAATATACATCCTGTCAATGTATTTCCTTATTTTCTCAACTCTTTTCTCGTTCCATGCCCATAGTTTAGGAGAAATGTAGTAGAAAATCCTGAGGCCGTTTTTCCGGGCAAACTCAGCAATACGAAGGTTAAAACCCGGGTAATCGATCAGAATAATTACATCAGGTCTATATTCAGTTATCTGTTGTTTGCAAAGGGTCAGGTTCTTTGAAATTGACCGGATATTCTTTACCACTGCAACGAATCCCATAAAGGCCATTTTCCTGTAATGCATCAAAAGCGTTGCTCCTGCTTCTTCCATCAGATCGCCACCCCAGCAATAAATCTCTGCTTTGTCATCAGCGATAATAAGTTCTTTTACAAGATTTGATCCGTGGAGGTCGCCTGATTGTTCTCCGGCGATAATGAAGTACCTCATTATGAAAATTTTACAATGAAAACAATTACGGTCCATGCTATTGTCATACCTAAAACCCCGCGGGAGGCATGCAGCATATCAAAACGGTTAAAAAGCAGGAATATGAAAATATTCGGAAATACGCACAAGGTGATAGTGTGCGTAACAATATTTGCATCAGATATTTTATTAAGAAATGAATGCAAGCTGGGATGATTCCCTGAAAAAAGCCATATTAACAATCCGGTAATTAAAGGTAATAACAGGGCCGATAAAATTCCGGTAATCAGCTTATCAAATTTTTCAGCAAAACTCATTTTTTAAACCGATGTTTAAGTTTATCAAGATACCAGTGAGCTGTCATATCAACAGTGACTGGCACCACTGATACAAAATTGTTTGCCAAAGCCCATTCATCAGTATCTTCCGATTCGGGTTCGTGGTTTTGAAAAATACCGGTCAGCCAATAGTATGTTTTACCCAGTGGATCTTTACGTTTTTCAAATTCCTCCCTCCAGTTCCCTTTCGCCTGACGGCAGATCTTGATACCTTTTATCTGACTTTTTTCGGCAGACGGGATGTTGACGTTAAGGCATACACCGGGAGGAAGAGGCTCGAAAGCCAGATTTTTCATTACTATCCGGATATACTTTTTGCAAACTGAGAAATCGGCTGCAGATGAAAAATTATTGAGTGAAAAACCAACTGAACTGATCCCGTAAAGGCATCCCTCAATTGCTGCAGCCATTGTACCAGAATAAAGCACACTAACCGAGGAATTGGACCCATGATTTATTCCTGAAACAACCCAGTCGGGCTGACGCTCAAGTAATTGATTGATAGATATCTTAACGCTGTCGGTAGGTGTCCCGTTACAGGCATATATCCTGTGCTTCTCGTTCTCCTCTAGAAGCTTTACACGAAGNGGGGTTTTTACAGTAAGCGCCTGCGACATNCCCGACATGCTCTCATTGGTCGATACAAGCAGTACTTTTCCAAACTCTTCCATAACTTCAAGAAGAGTCCTTAACCCGGCTGCATATAATCCATCATCGTTAGTGAGGAGAATAAGCTTATCATCTTTTTCAGGAACCATAAATTGATTGTTTGATTTACAAATATAATAAAAAATAAAAAACTTTTTCAGTGTGATCGGGGCAGACTGTGACAGGCTATTACATGTCAGCGGGAAACTTATTTACTTAATTGCCAGCGTCACTGGCTGTGCTTAAAACTTATCATATGTATAGGAACTGTTATGCATTGGCGGTAACTCGTTTTTCACTTTTCCTGTAGATATACCAGTATGCCAGCGGTATAAAAAACAGACTCACTACCGTTCCCAGTGACATACCTCCGATCAATGCCAGCGCCATCGGCCTCTGAAGCTCCGAGCCTATTCCTGAACTGAAGAGCATCGGTATCGTCGAAACCAGTGATGCCATGGCTACCATTAATATTGGTTTTAACCGGCGCGAACCTGCCGAATAGATAGCATCTTTTAAGGCCATTCCTTCTCTGCGCAGATTGTTTATAGTGTCAACCTTNAAAATAGAGTCGTTGATGATAACCCCCGACATCACTATCANTCCNATCATCGTCATGATGTTGATGGTNCCTCCCCAAAGCTTTACGAGCAGCAATGCCCCGGCGATATCAATCGGTATCTCAAGAAGCACAATAACCGGCTGGGTAAGCGATTCAAACTGTGCTGCCAGGATAAAAAAGAGAAGCAGCAACGCCACAACAAGAACTATAGCCAGCTCGCGAAACAGCTTCTGCCCTGTTATGAGGGCACCGCTGAACTTCACATCGATAGTCGGATCGGCAGTAAGGATATCTCTTATCCTGGTTGTTAAGACCTCCGGTTTATTAGTACTGACATTCATACTGACAGGTACGTTCTCACTGTGAAGCCCTCCTTTTATTGTTTTATAATCATGTACCCGCTGTACTTTTACAAGTTCACTTACAGGTATTGACTGACTTGTCTTATTCAGAACAAATCC
>JGI24132J36420_10000174_pt1 | contig 32340 bp, 29 predicted proteins | sample BarGraNGADG00212_3_FD_36420 | JGI IMG/M metagenome (IMG submission 36420) | reverse complement strand
TCACGGGGAACAAAATGGATCATCTGCGTACCGAGTTTATTGGCGAATTCCTGAATCATGTTCGATTCATTGTCCACTTGTCTGGAATTACAGATGAGACCNCCCAGNCNAACCGTACCCACTTTACCAAATTTAGCAATGGACTTACAAATNTTGTTGGCCGCATACATGGCCATCATTTCTCCGGAGCATACGATGTAAACCTCCTCGGCTTTACCATCGCGGATAGGCATGGCGAATCCGCCGCAAACAACGTCACCCAGTACGTCGTAGAATACATAGTCCAACTTTTTTTCGGCATCATACGCACCGAGTTGTTCCAACAAGTTGATGGAAGTGATGATACCACGACCGGCGCAACCTACGCCTGGTTCCGGACCACCAGATTCAACACAACTGGTTTTCAGGAAACCAGGTTTCAAAACATCATCCAAATTGATGTCTTCACCTTCGTCACGCAAGGTGTCCAATACTGTTTTTTGTGCCAGACCGTGCAACAGCAAGCGCGTGGAGTCCGCTTTCGGATCACAGCCTACGACCATAACATTTTTACCCATCTCGGCCAGACCGGCCACTGTGTTCTGGGTCGTGGTACTTTTACCAATACCACCTTTACCATAAATTGCAATCTTTCTCATCTTTTTTTACTTTAAGAATGAATACCCGCTTAAAAGGAAGCACAAAGCGTGCCAAAGCCAGGTCGTCATCTGAAAGGACGAGAAATTGAAACAATATCTACTTGATTTATTGCACTTTAATAACAGAACATTTCTTCAAAAAAAATAACCAACCTACTTTCCACCAAAAAACAAGTGGATGAAAAAGCTACGCTCATGTAGGTTGAATACCAAAATGTAGGTTCTCAGGTTTTCCAACTCCAACTATTTTACCATTTCTGAGCATCAACACAGAACTGGCCAGACTTTGCACTTCAGGAATGTCGTGGCTAACCATTAACGTTATGGCATTGAGTTTGCGATGCGTTTTCCGAATTTCTTCCCTTAGGGAAAACCGCATTTCAGGGTCTAACGCAGAAAGCGGCTCATCCAGCATGAGCAGCGCAGGTTTTGCAGCCAGTGCCCTAGCCAGTGCTACACGCTGCTTCTGCCCGCCCGAGAGTTGATGCGGTTTACGACTGGCCAAGGCGTTCAAATCGAAAAGACCAATCAGTTCAGCCACTGCTTCGGGATCCTTTTTCTTTTGGGCAAATCGAATATTACCTTCCACAGACATGTTCGGGAACAAGGCATAGTCCTGAAACATAAACCCCACATTTCGCTCTTGGGGCTTTACGTTTATTCCCGCCTCAGAATCGAACCAAACCTGTTCCTCAAACGAAATCTTACCGAAATCAGGCTTTACCAACCCGGCGATAATGCGCAGCAAGGTCGTTTTCCCCGCTCCGGATGGTCCATACAGACAGAGCAATTCCTGTTGTGAAACCGCTGTATCAATTTCAAGCAGCGACATTCCCTCAGAAGTTTGCATTTTGTGACGAATCTTTATTTTCAACATGATCAGAAACGTTTTTTTGGGGAGTTCATACTATAAATGATGGTCAAAAGAACCAACGAAATCAGGAAGAGGACCAACGAATACTTGTTTGCTGTCTCATAATTCATTGCCTGAACCTCATCGTATATGGCAATCGAGGCAACACGTGTTTCGCCTGGCATGTTCCCTCCAACCATGATCACGACACCAAATTCTCCAATACAATGCGCGAATGTCATGGCCACAGCGGTAATGATGGAAGGGACCATATTCGGAACCAATACACGGAAAAAGGTAGTCAAAGGTGACTTGCCAAGTGTGGCCGAGGCTTCTCTCAGGCTTTCCGGAATAGCCGTCAACCCGTTTTGAAGGGGCTGCACCATAAAGGGAAGACTAAAAATAATACTGGCCAGTAATACTCCTCCAAAACTGAAAGCCAACCTCACATCGAAATACTGTTCTAGAAAACCACCAAAGGCATTTTCAGGGCTATAGGCTACCAACATATAGAAACCCAAGACTGTGGGAGGCAAAACCATCGGCATATTGATCAAGGCTTCCAGCAAAGACTTCATAAAGAAGCGCTTGTATGCCAGCAAGTATGCCAACGGAAAACCGATGATAAGCAGCACTGTCGTGGTACACACTGCCAGCTTGCCGGTCAAAAGCATTGTTTGCAAAAAATCGCCTCCCATAACCACGTTATTACTCAGGTACCGTATAACCGTATTTTTCCCAAATAGTCTTGGTTGCAGCAGAAAGCACATACGTGCGAAAACGCACAGCCTCGGTATTTAAAACCGGCCTTTTAATTAGGATGCAAGCCTGCTCCACTGGTTTATACAGTTGAGTAGGAATCACAAAACACGACCCTTTTCCAGCCATTTCGGGAGCCAGAGCCAGTGACAATGCCACAAAACCGATCTCCGTATTTCCGGTAAACGCATATTGAGCAGCCTGAGAAATATTCTCGGCTATGACAAGTTTCGATTTTGTCCTTTCATACAGACCCAGCGACTTGAGCAATTCCACTGAACGCTCACCGTAAGGTGCTGTCTCTGGATTGGCAACTGCGATTTTCTTAACCGATGCATCTTTCAAGGCTTCAAGACCAGACTTTTCCACATCAAGCGTGGTGCTGTATAATGCAAGCTTCCCGAAAGCATAGGTCTTCATTGGCCCTACCGTCAAACCTTTATCTTTCAATTTAAGTGGGAATTCATTATCGGCCGCCATGAAAAAGTCGAACATGGCTCCATTGGATATTTGCTGAACCAACGTTCCGGAACTCCCAAAAGTGAGATTCACAGTCGATTTCGGATGAGTCTTCAGATAACCAGTCTTGATTTCCTCCATCACATAGCGGAGGTTGGCGGCGGCAGCCACGTTAACTTTCTGAGCCTGGACCGGACCAAGGCTCAGAGCAATAAGCAGGATACAAAGAATTCGTTTCATGTTTTTAATATTTGAGTAGAACAATTATTTCGCTAAAGTGGCTGAATTGAATAAAGTAGGCTTGATGGTCAACATCACATATGCCCATTGAGGAAAGTCAACTTTGGTTACAGCCGCAATTTTCTTGGCCACCAAGGTGTTATCCGTTTTGAAATAGCAGCACCAACCCGCCTGAAGCGTAGATTGCGCATTCAGTTTATAATTCATTATCAAATCCAACTCCGAACCAAGATCCTTTCCACCAGTAGATAAAGCCTTATCCGTCTGAAACAAATGATAAGCAGCATCAAGTCCGAGTACTTTATTGAATTTGGTGGTCACTCCTCCGTAATAGTCAAGCAGACCCTGATCAAGCGGTGCATCCCAGTAATCCATCACACCATTGAAGGCGTGGTCTGCACCATACAACTTCTTGAAATTCGTCTGCTTACCGTCAGTTGGCTTATCGTCTCCCGATAAGTAATCAGCACCCAGATTGGCGGAAAAGAAGTCATTTAGAGTATAATCCACTTTTATGGCAGCCAAGAAGCCCTCCATGTCTTTCCCTTTACTGTTCTTTCCGGCCTGAAAATAGGCAGTACCGAGCATACTAAACGTATTGTCAGGTGTTTGATACTTCAGATTACCTCCATACGTCAGCGCATGGTTCATTTTGAGTTTCTTGTATGCAGTACCGACACCAACAGTATCCTGAATACCCTCATCAACCACGATTGCACTGGCATTCATTCCGGAAAATAACTCTTTGAACAACCAGGCGAAAGCCATGGAACGGTATTTCACTGTATTAGCATAGAGCATTTCGGAAGAAATCTCAGAACTGTTGTTATAGGCCATTCCCAGATGCAATTGCCAATCATTCAGATTGTACTTGAACAAAGCAAGATCATGCGTCGTACCCGTGTTGCTCCACGCCGGAGCCGAAAAAAGCCTGGCGTCATCGTATTTCAATGTTTGGCGTCCAATTTTCAGTGAACCGTCTGGAACCAGCAACATCTCAGCCCAACTTTCATACAAACCGGTTGAAGCATCGGAGGAGGAAGTTCCATATTGCCCAAAAACTCGCGCATCCTGGAAAGTCACTTGCGCATTCAGCAAACCCGATGTATAGGTTAACCCAAGTCTGGTGCGTTGACTCGTGAATATTCCAGGGTCCTTGCCTGCAACAGTAAGGGTCTTGAAACCATCCCGTATTTCGGTTCGGGGTCTGATTTCAGCATCAATAACCACATTTTGTCCGTTGGAGGACCAAGGCATTGCTGATAACAGACAAGCCATACATCCAAATTTTACCAATACACTTTTCATAACTAATACATTTAATAACCGTTATACATTTTAAAGAACAACGCTGACTGCAAAAAAAGGCGATATACTTCCGGAAGAATAACGCCCCCTAAAAAAAACAGCGTTCCAAATCACTGTTACATTCATCCAAAAAACGAAAAACGTCCAACTCTCTTTTCATAAAAGCATCCATCAACTTTCGCCCATAGGGGCTGATGCTGCAACCTCCCCCGTCCTTGCCGCCCTTCTGACGCACAACTATGGGCACAGGAGACAACCGATTCACTTTATCCATAAGGTGCCAGGCATGTTGGTAGGACATCTTGAGGTTTTTTGCAGCGGCATGTATGGATCCATCCGTCAAAACCTGATTGAGCAACCGGATTTGTTGGTTACCCAAAAAAAGCTCACCCTCCCTGTAAAGGGTAAGGTTTGCCTCCATGGTAAATATTGGATGGCTCATTATTTCAAACTTTATATCAAAGCAAGCAAATCTCGTGCCAAAAATTCCATTCATTTGATATACTGATACTTAGATTACTTTGTAAGTATAAGGTCACCCGCCTGATTCTACCGGATTGTACAGAAAAAACGCAATCCTACCATTTTGTAGCATCCGAATTATTCTAAAAACCTACCTAAAGCTCCCTTTTTCGAACTATTTAAATGTATTTTTGCTCTGTCTTTGGATAATCCTTTAGCAATCCAGAAAATGAATAAAATCATTGCGTTATTTTCACTACTGTTCATTCTGAATTCCATACAGTTGTTTGGACAGACAGAACAAACAAATACCCAAACTTTCACCTTGCATGGAAAGATAATCGATGCATCTAGCAAAGAGCCTCTAGCCTATACCACCTTAAGCATCAACAAATTAGGCATCGGGACTGCCAGCAACATGGACGGTGACTGGACCATACAGCTTCCTGCTTCGGCGGCAAGTGAAGTTCTGAGTGTTTCATTTATGGGTTACACCTCCCGGACGGTCAACGTTTCGGAGTTATCCGGAAACGCCACCATCCAACTTCAGCCAAAAAACTATCAGATAGCCGAAATCGTGGTGACCGGCAACGATTTCTGCAAGGAGTTCCTACAGAAAGCTTGGGATGCCATTCCTCAAAATTATCCGACGAAACCTACTTTATGCGAAGGGTTCTACCGTGAAACAGAACGATTGAAAGACAGCACTTTTCTCTATTTCAACGAAGCCGTATTGGACGTTTACAAGAATTCATACAAGAACACGACCAATTTCGGACAAATCCGTGTAGAGAAATCACGAAAAAATGTCTTTCCGGGCATCGATAGCATCAATGATGTACGCTTCTATGGCGGTCCGCATTTTCCAAACGACCTGGACATTGTTTTCAGCCGATGGGATTTTATCAGACCTTCGGATTACAGCAACTGGAAAATCGAGCTGGTAGGTTCATTGAAAGACAGTGTGAGCAACATTTACATCTTGTCCTTCAAAAATAAGAAGCTACCAAACTCCAGTTTTCAGGGAAAAATGTTTATTGACAGAGACAGTTATGCCTTTGTGGGTTTCGACTTCTGGCGCGCTGGCCTCAGCAATTTGGCTGCAGCCCAGTTACCAAATATGGAGTATGTACCGGGTATGACCAGCGTCAAGATTGGTTATACCGAACAAAACGGCATATACAACCTGGGGTACATCAACTACAAGACCAACGGGTTGAACACCGCAAGCAAAAAACGCATTTACAAGGATATTGAATATGTGACCACTTCCATTCAGAAGGATTCAGTCACCCCCATCCCGTTCAGCCAGCAGTTTGATTATACGGATATTCTATCCATCGAAGCACAGCCTTACGATTCCAGCTATTGGAAGGATTATAACATTCTGGAACAGAGTAAGATTATGAATAATCAGACAGCTCTCAACTATAAAAAGGACGAGGCGCTGAAACAGCTCACCATGACCTACAATAAGGATCTGACGGAGCAGGAAAAAGTACTGTTGTTCCTGAAGCGGTTTACCTTCGACGGAGGTATTGCCTACCTGCCGGTTCATTATGCAGGAGGAGCACACGAACTGACCATTAATAACGTTACCAACACGCTAACCGTAAAAAATACAAGATTCGGAATCTCAACACAGGACGGAATTCGCTTTGAGCTGAATAAAAAATGGTCGTTGACGGGAACCGTATCCACTGCCCTGTACGGTATCGAACAACTGCAAATGGACCTTGGTGCTGCTTATAGACTATCACTGGCTCCGAGTGGACGTTGGATATTTATGGATCTAGGCCTAGCGGCTTCCACCGTTACTTCCAGACTGGAATTGGGCCGCCTCAGCAATACCAGCGGAAATCTGGTACTGGATGGGAAAACATTTGACTCCGAAAGTCTGGTGTTGAAAGCAGGCAAAACCGGTTTTGGGCTGAAGCCATCCATTGGGGTTTCTGTCCGCATGGGGAAAAAATACGAACTATTCACCGATGCCTCTTGGTTTCAGGCATTGCTGCTTAAAAGGGATTACCTGCAAGTAAAAGAAGCTGACGGTTTCTTTCTCAGTCGCCAAAGTGTAAAATTGGACTGGAATGACCAAGCAATACAATTGAAGATGAATGGACAAACACCTCGCTTCGAAGTACAGCCTTGGAACGTCCGCATCGGTATTCGTTCAGGTTTCTGAACCTTATCAACAAATGGGATCTGGCGATGTCGGTGATTCGGGATAGGGAATACGGGTATGATAGATGGACAGTAATTTGGCCTTGAAGACCATTTTGACCCTCTCCATATCCCTGAACGTAATGGGGACCTCCTTGAACGCACCATCCTGAATCTTGGCGTTGATAATCTTATCCACCAGATTGGAGATGTTTTCTTCCGNATATTCAGGCAAACTTCTGGAAGAAGCCTCTAGCGCGTCTGCCATCATTAAAATCGCTGTTTCCTTAGTAGTTGGATTCACGCCTGTATAAAAATAACAGGCAGGTACGGGTTCCCCTGGATGCTCGGTGCGATACTTATTATAGAAATAACGAATAGGGCCAGTACCATGATGCATTCTTATAAAATCACGGATAACCAGTGGCAAACCATGTTTATTGGCCAGCTTCATCCCCTCTGCTACGTGACTGGCTATCATCCTGGCGCTTTCTTCCGGCTCCATCTTATCATGCGGATTCAAACCTGTCTGATTTTCACCGAAATACATCGGGTTGCTCATCTTGCCTATATCGTGGTAAAGTGCACCGGTTCTGGCCAGCTGAACATTGGCATTGATTTCCTGCGCAGCAGCTGTAGCCAGGTTTGAAACCTGAAGGGAATGCTGAAAACTACCCGGGCAGGTTTCAGAAAACTCCCTCAATAAAGGATTGTTCATGTTGGACAATTCCACCAACGTCACATTCGAAGTGTACCCAAAAAGCCATTCGAAGAAATAAATCAGCAAATAAGATGTCAGCATCAAACCTCCGTTGACTAAGAAATAAAGAAACATCTTCCCATTTACCCGACTGACGAATCCTTCCTGAATCAGCGAAATACCCAGGTACATCACACAATAGGTAAGCACCACCAGAATTGCACAAAGAACCAGCTGAGAGCGTTGCGTCAAGTCTCTTAGCGAATACACGGAAGTCATACCGGCAGCAATTTGCAACAGTAAAAATTCATACGGAGATGCTACAATCGTCGATGAAATCAAGACAGTTATGATATGGGCGAACAAGGCCGTACGTGAATCGAAGAACGTTCGGATCATGATGGGCAGAATGGCATATGGAATCATATACACATTGATGCGCCCTGTATGAACGACCAACGAAGTGAGCAGCACCATGCCGGTTATCAGGATGAGAATGAAAACGACATTGGCTTTCCGTTCATAGGTAAATGGCCGGAAGAACCATAAAAAGAGGAATTGCAGGACGAAAAGGCCAAAAACAAGTACGAACTGACCCATCAACACACCACTGCCGCCCGATTCGACAGAACGAACCTCCGCCACTTTTTTTAGGGAGGAAAGTATTCTGAACGTTGCCGGCGAAATAATTTCTCCCCGGTCGATGATGCGTTCACTCCGCTGAACAAGCCCTTCTGTCTGAGAAACCTGCTTTTCGAAATTCTCTTTGGCTTTTAGATTGGAATGCTCATCCGGAATCATGTTTTCCTGGATGTAATTGTTCAGCTTGCAGGTTTTCAGGACACTAGAATGGATATTGGAAGGCAGTTTTTCGAAAAGCGCAGCATATGCCTGCGTGGTCGTATAGATGGACGACAAGGGCTTTTCCATAGCTATCCGGTCTCTTAATACCAACACATACTGCACGGAATCAGATAGCAAATCGGAATGGTCGGAAGCTGAGATAATACCCGTTGAGTATATTTCAGTAAGTCTTTTGATTAAGAAATACAAGTATTGAGGCGGAATTGTTCCATGAAAATTCTGCACAAAATCGCTCTGGAGTTTATCCTGGATAGCAGTAGTTACAGCAGTGTCCATCCTCAAATATGGCTTAAACCCTTGCAAAATACTATCTGTCTCTGTTTTTATTTCACCATCAGTCTTATAAATCTGGAAATCATATGGAGCAGTCATCAGTCCATATCGCCAAGGCTTTCCTTCCTGAAAACTGTAGCGGAAACGACCTTCTCGCGGAAAAGACTGAACGATCAAAATCGCAGCCAAAACAAAAAAAGTTATTTTTAGTAGGTTCTGGGATAAATTATCCCTGAAATTCTTCCGCTTCATAAGCTTGTACTTTGTGTATAAAAGTACAATTAAATTATTAAAAAAGCGTACTTTTGCAGGCTGAAAACCAACTTCAATCAATCCCAATATGTCTGAAACCAAACGTGTGCGGGTACGCTTTGCTCCAAGTCCTACCGGTCCGCTTCACATCGGCGGTGTTCGCACAGCTCTGTACAACTATTTGTTTGCCAAAAAGAACGGTGGCGATTTCATCTTACGTATCGAAGACACCGACACACAGCGCTTTGTTCCCGGAGCTGAAGAATACATCATCGACGCATTGAACTGGTTGGGCATTCCCTTTGATGAGGGAGTGGGTTGTGGCGGTGACCATGCGCCCTACCGTCAGTCCGAAAGGCGCGACATCTATAAAATCTATGTGGACCAATTGCTTGCCGCCGGCAAAGCCTATATGGCCTTCGATACACCCGAAGAATTGGAGAAAATCCGCGGTGAAATCAGCAATTTCCAATACGATGCCTCCACCAGAACCCAATTGAAAAATTCGCTGACACTTTCAACAGAGGAAGTCGCAAATCGCATTTCCAACGGAGAAAATTATGTGGTTCGTTTCCTTATTCAACCCAATGAAACCATCCTTGTCAACGATATCATCCGCGGCGAGGTTCGAGTCAACTCCACAGTTTTAGATGATAAAGTACTTTACAAATCGGCAGACCAACTGCCCACCTACCATCTGGCCAACATCGTAGATGACCACCTGATGGAAATCTCCCACGTCATCCGCGGTGAGGAGTGGTTGCCATCGGCTCCGCTGCATGTACTACTTTATCAAGCATTTGGTTGGACTGAAAGCATGCCTGCATTTGCACACCTGCCCTTATTGCTGAAACCCGACGGGAACGGCAAACTGAGCAAACGCGATGGCGACAGACTGGGCTTCCCCGTTTTCCCCTGCGAATGGACAGACCCCAAGACCGGTGATAAAAGCTCCGGTTACCGTGAGTCCGGTTATTTCCCCGAAGCAGTAATTAATTTCTTGGCGCTGTTGGGCTGGAACCCTGGCACAGAGCAGGAAATACTTTCACTGCTGGAACTCACCGAAATGTTCTCGTTGGAACGTTGCAGCAAGAGCGGTGCCAAATTCGATTATGAAAAAGGAAAGTGGTTCAACACCCAATACCTGCAACAGAAATCGAACGAAGAACTCACCGTTTTGTTCGATGAAATCCTGAAAAGTAAAGCCATTTGTTCAACCTCAGAAACCGACACCCCCGATTTCAGCAACGCTTGTTTTTCAAAAAACTACATCGCCAAAGCCATTGGTTATATTAAGGAACGTGCGGGTTTCGTCACAGACTTGTGGGACCAAAGCTTTTTCTTTTTCAAACGCCCTGAAGCTTATGCCGAAAAAAATGTTCAGAAATTCTGGAAACCAGATACGGCAGGTCTGATGAAGGAATTGATTGTCGTCTTGGACAGCATTTCCGATTTTTCACCCGTAGTGATGGAACCCATTGTTCTGGATTGGATCACTCAGAAAGAGTATAAGATGGGAACCGTTATGAATGCCTTCCGCTTATCTTTGGTCGGTGAATCAAAAGGGCCCCACTTGTTTGACATCGCAGGAATGATCGGTAAAGATGAAACACTGCTCCGCATTCGCCAGGCTATCGAGATTTTGAACTAACGACAAAAGTATGTACCAACTCGGTTTTTTGATCTATGTATATCTTTTCCGGATAGTCGCCCTATTCCATAAAAAAGCACGCAAAATGGTAGTCGGGCACCGGAATACTTGGCGCATTTTACGCGATGGAATCGATCAATCCAAACCCTGGCTGTGGTTTCACGCTGCCTCGCTTGGAGAATTCGAGCAAGGTCGCCCCATCATGGAACGCATCCGAATGGAGCATCCAGAGTATAGCATACTGCTAACCTTTTTTTCGCCTTCAGGCTATGAAGTCCGAAAAAATTATGCTGGAGCAGACATTATTTGTTACCTCCCATTCGACACCCTTTTAAATGTACGCCGCTTCCTGAACCTCGTAAAACCTCAGAAAGTCTTTTTCATCAAATACGAATTCTGGCCCAATTACCTGACAGCGCTCAAACGCCGGCAAATACCCACCTATCTGATTTCAGGCGTCTTCAGGCAAGATCAACTTTTCTTCAAGAATTATGCTCCATTCTATCGTCGGATGCTCAATTCGTTTACGCATCTATTTGTTCAAAACCAAGTCTCGGTCGATCTACTTGCATCAATCGGACGTACGGAAGAAGTGAGCATTTCGGGCGACACCCGTTTTGACAGAGTGCTCGAAATCCGTGCTGCTGCAAAGGATCTACCGATTGCTGAACATTTTGCCAAGAGTGCCAAAGGGAATGTTCTTGTCGCCGGAAGCTCCTGGCCCAAAGACGAAGCATTGTTCATACCTTATTTCAATACACACTCGGAATTAAAGCTGATCATTGCTCCTCACGAAATTCACGAAGAACATCTTTTAACGATTGAAGCACAATTGCATCGCCCATTTCTACGTTATTCTCAAATGACTCCTGAAAATGCAGCCGACTTCGATTGCCTCATTATCGACTGCTTCGGATTGCTCTCCTCCATCTATCGATATGGAAACTTTGCCTACATTGGCGGAGGGTTTGGTTCAGGCATTCATAATACGTTGGAAGCTGCCGTTTACGGTATTCCGGTTATTTTTGGCCCTAAATTTGCCAAATTTCACGAAGCAAAGGAGCTGCTGGCTTGTGGCGGTGCATTCACGATCGATTCCGAAACTTCATTCATTGAACAGTTTGATGCTTTGAATACAGATTCTTACAAACGTTTAAAAGCCGGAAAATTGGCCGGTGAAATGGTACTAAATGGCAGTGGAGGTACAGAAAAAGTGCTGAACTTGCTTCGTTTATAATCCCTCTACTTCGAATGGAGAAAACGCTCAAACAAAAAACAACTACCGCTCTAGTCTGGAGCTTCATCGATAAGTTCGGTCAGCAAGTCCTGTATTTTGCAACCGGTATCATATTAGGTCTAAAGCTTACAGAGAGCGATTTTGGGCTGGTCGCTTCATTGTTTTTCTTTACTGCAGTCGCTGTCGCCGTCATCGGTAGCGGTTATGGAAGAGCCTTGATCAATCAAAAAAAAGCGACCCAGGACGAATTGCAGACAGTATTCTTATACAACGTTGGAATGAGCCTCATCTTTTATCTGGTTCTCTTCTTTGCGGCTCCACTCATTGCGAAATTCTTTGGTCACCCTGAATTGATCCTTTTATCGAGAATCTATTTCCTATCTATCCCTTTAAACGCATTTTATGTCATACAGGAAATCGTCCTAAACATGCGGATGGATCTGAACGGCAATGCTAAAGCCAATATTTACGCCCTGATACCTACTTCCATTTTGGCAGGTGTTGCAGCATTCATGGGACTGGGTGTTTGGGCATTCGTCATACAAGTTAACGCATTAGCCATTTTCAAATCGATTTTTCTTTGGAAATATGGTGGTTTTAGAATAGGAGGAAAATTCAAAAAAAAGGTACTGAGTGACTTGTTTCCATTTGGAAGTCGGGTGATGTTCACGAACCTTATCAATGCTGCATTCAACAACATTTATTCCCTTTTGATCGGACGATTTTACAGCATCGCCCAATTGGGGATTTTTAGCTTTGCCAGCAAGTATCAAGACATTCCATCCAATTTGATATCCAATACCTTCAGAGGTGTATCCGTACCGCTTCTTTCGCAATTGAATGAAGAAGATGATCGTTTAAAGCGCGTTCTGGGCAAGCTTATTCGAACCGTTGCTTTTGTCGGATTCCCCGTCATGTTGGGAATGGTCCTGATTGCCAAGCCTTTTTTTATGTTCTTATACAACGAAAAGTGGCTATCCTCCGTGCCAATCTTCCAGATACTTTGCTTTTCAGGAATCTTAGTATCCTTCAATTCAGTGTTGCAGGAAGCCGTCTTAGCAAAGGGGCATTCCAAAGCAGTGCTGTGGGTTGAAATTCTTAAAAAGGTCGTACTGGTCGGCTTAATATTACTCACCATCAACAAAGGCATCAGTGGGTTGTCTGTCGGGTTGGTCTTTTCTTCATTGGCAGCATTGGTATTGTCCCTATTGTTATCTGGGAAAATGGTCGGCTATACGATTTGGCATATGATCAAAGATTGTGCCCCATATATCGCCATTTCATCGACACTTTGCATAGCTGCCTACTTCTTGACTATACCCATCGAAAGCAACTTGCTAAAATTAATCAGCTGCATTTTATTCGTAGGAACACTTTATTTCATTACCAGTTGGTTACTGAAACTTGAGCCGATGATGGAATTGATGGGTTGGATTCAAAAAATGATCGATCTCCGTAAAAAACACGAATAAAATAATTCGATTTCACTATGAACTGGAAAAAGAAAGGTTTGATTTATTGTCCTTCAGGGCTGAATGGTTTCGATGTCTCCCACTGTCATAAACCTACACCGCTCATACTGGATGAACGTACCGTACGCGTTTACTTCGGCGTCAGGGACAGTAGTGTAAAAAGTAGGACCACGTTCGTAGACTTAGACATCAACGACTTAAGCAAGGTCTTATATGTTCACGATAAACCGACGCTTGATTTGGGAAAGATCGGAACCTTTGACGACAGTGGCAACAACGTTTGCTCTGTGGTTCGTTTTGGCGAACTCGTTTACATGTATTTCATCGGTTGGAACCCCAGCACTACTGTTCATACCAGAAACTCCATCGGGATGGCCATCAGCAAGGATAACGGATTAACATTTGAACGACCGTACGATGGATCTATTCTGGACAGGACCAAAGACGAACCCTACTACACTGGAGCTGTCGATGTCATCAGAGACGGAGACCTTTGGAAAATGTGGTATACCTCCGGTTCTGAATGGAAAATCCTAAACGGTAAACCAGAGATTTATTACCACATCAAGTATGCGACTTCCGAAAACGGCATTGACTGGAAGAGAGACAACATCAGTTGCATCAAACCTAAGACGGAATTGGAGGCAACTGCAAGACCAAGCGTATTGAAAGAACGGATCGATGGTCAGGAAATCTATCGCATGTGGTATAGTCGGAGGGATCTGCTGGATTTCAGAATCGACAAGAAGCACGATTACAGAGCGGGGTATGCCGAATCTTTGGACGGCATCAACTGGAACAGAATGGATGATAAAGTCGGCATCGATGTTTCACCCGAAGGTTGGGACTCGAACGCCATTGCCTATCCCTATGTCATCCGCATTAAGGGTCAATTGGTGATGTTCTATAACGGAAATGGATTCGGAAAAACCGGATTCGGCTACGCCGTTCTGGAATAGCAACCTCTCTTTTTACGTTCAACCTTCCAATCATATACCGCAGTCTTGAGTTTTCCAAGAAAAGGGTACTTCGTAAATTGACGTATGGTCTTTAACCAACCGTCATGAATGATCGTGTCTGAAGGGAAATTAAGAATCGGATTAGAAATATTGATTTCTAACGTCGAATAGGACTTGTCTTTCCCGCAATGTTCACCTGTCCCATCCCAACCGGTGTTATAAACCAACGATTTACAGGGCATAAGGCAAACCATATTGTTTTCGTACATATAATGGGTAATCTTTGTGTCACCCCAAACTGCGCCCTGTTTGGCCATCCGTCTCAAATTGTTGGCTGACTTCTCCAAATGCCTTGAATATTCTTTAAACTTCTTACTTTTGAAGTCGGGCAGTTTGTAATTCTCAAGATATACAAAATACTTTTCTTTCCAAGTAGCCCAGCCATTGGCAGAAATAACATTCATAAAATAGGCATCGTACGTGTAGTCGGCAGGCACTTCGACATTGGCATTGAAACCGCAAACGGCAATAACCTCCGGTGTCTCCTTGTATCGCACCAATGCATCATTCATATACCTTAGAAAGAGTGGAGATACAATATTGTCATCCTCCATGAAAATCTGAGTGTCGTACTTTTCGTAAATCGCCATTCGAGCTGCATGTATCGACTCGGATGAACCCAAGTTTGTCTCCCATGCAAACAGATTAACAGATTTAAACCCCTTAATACCAAGAATGTAGTCGCGAATTTGTTGAATTATCTCCTGATGCGACGGTTTGGACGGAGCATCAGATGCAATAAACAAATCCGTTTCAGCTGCCAAATCATTCATCTGCAAGGACTCCACACAACTTTTCAGATGGTTGAACCGAGTATAAACAGTAATCAGCAGTGGAGCAGCCATTTCAAATCAACGTGATTCAACAATGAAAATAGGTCTTCTGTAGAATTCGCTAAAGCTTGGAAATTCGGACAAATCCACGAACTTCTGAACCAACGCCTTTTCTTCTCCAATAGGACATTCATTGATTTGTTGAAGAAAATCAGCGGATAGTGCACGGTATTCCAACGAACCACTCAAGCGGGTATGAAGTGAAATATCCACTATTTTCCATCCGGCATTCTTAAACAAACGCGAATTAAAAGCAATCTTCTCAGCATCGTCGCTCAATGGGATGAGCGGTTTTAACTTGTTTCCGCCCCAATTGGAACCAATCTGAAAAACCATTTTCTTGGTTTTGGCAGCCATGCGTTTCAGGTATTCGGTCGCATAGGCTTCATATTCTTCGACAGAAGCAATCTTATCCGTATCAAAATCCACACCGGCATGATGCAAAACATTGTAGTTCAAAAGAATGTCGTGATTATCCATAGCAGCGATGCCTTCCATGTCGACTCCCTGAGCTTTTACCACCAGATTCTTCATCTGGAAACTGTCACCGATGTCCTGAATGAAAGCGGCATGGGTGGAATTGATTTCATAAGCATAGAACGTGGAACTCGGATTTGCATGTGCCAAACTCAGGATAAAAAATCCTGTGTTTGCTCCGATTTCACCGACACTTTTTCCACCTCCAAAGGAAAGCGCACTCATCAAATATTTAAATCTTGCCGTATCTCCACGCCAGTTTTCGTCGATGGTTTCGGTATAACCCAATTCGTTTCGTACAAATTCGGGGATGTTCTGATATCTGGAATGTTTGGAACCGTCGTTATACAACGCCTCTAGTTTTTCTTTCAACATAAGCCTTTGGATTCATTATAAAAAATGTCTTTTGTATCTTCTCTCAAATAGATTTCACAAGCCAGAAGCTTTTCCAAATTTTCATCCAGCAATTCGGGTGAATACTCGTGATAGGCGATTTCTTTTCCGTTCTTATGGTCTTCTGCGATTCCGCCATGCCAAAAGTACATCACATCTTTGATTTGTGAAAGGCTAGATGGCGAAATCTCGAAACCTTGATCCTGCATAAAACTTGCAAAAATGGGGACACCGGCATCAACAAAAAGTTGTGAAGGTCCCCACAACCTGGGATTCGCCTCAATCATCACGAATTCATCGCCCTTTTTCTTGAGTTCAATCATGATGAGTCCTTTAAAACCTTCCTTTTTAAGCATCTCTAAATACTGGCGAGCGATTGGAAGCGTATGAATATCGGAACTCTGAGCGACAATCATGGATTTGCCACCTGCCTGCTGGATCAGATTTTTTTGCGAGTAACAAACATCATTGCGCAAGTTGCTCAAATAGTATAGTAAATAATAGCAACCCCCATCAATGAATTCTTGATAGTAAAAAGCCTCAGGTTCTTCTTTTTGTAGGAAATCTTGCCAATCGTTTTCCGAATAAATCAGATAAGGCTGCAAGGTTTTTGAGCCATTCCCTGAGAAATACAATCTCGGTTTCGCGACAAATGGGTAAGGCAAAAATTCAGGATTTCCGAATTCCTTCGGGATAGCCAATCCGTACATTTCACACATTTCACCAAAGGAGTATTTGTCCGAAATCTTGGCATAAAGTTCCGATGAAACCAAAGGAATGCTGCAATTCAGACCGCTATAATAATCCCTGTGCTCCAAGAAAAAACGGTTCAGGAATTCCGAACTCGGAAGGATGACGAATTCCGTCAAACCGGTTGACGCTTTAGTCCGTTCAATGCATTCATCCAAATCGGCTTTCACCAACAGTTTCTCGGAACGAATGGCAAAGACCTGCTCCTTGTAGATTGTTTTCAGAATCGTATCCTCCTCCGATTTGGCAATGATGCAGAAAGGCACCTTCAAACGAGTAGCCTCCCGGCAGAAGGCAACGACAGCCCGTTGATTGTATCCGGAAAAAATCAGAAATGCTTTTTGGCTTAACCCCGACATGCCGCTTTGATGGAATTAACAACTTTGTCCAAGTCTTCTGTCGATAGCTCCGGATAAATGGGTAGGCAAAGCACCTTGCTCGCAACGTCAGTGGCAATCGGCAAGTTTTCGGGCGCTGCTGAAGGCAGACTGTTGTATGTTTCAAAATGAGAAATAAGCGGATAAAAGTATCTGCGGCAAAAGATGGATTTACCTTTCAGGAATTCATAAAGAGCATCCCTGGATTGTCCAAAGGCCTTTTCATCGACTAAAACGGGAAAATAGGAATACGCATGTCGAACTCCCTGGAAATCGTACAGCATGGTCAAACCAGGCGTTCCTTTCAGCTTTTCACGGTACATTTGTGCAATGGAACGGCGTTTTTCGATGTAGGAATCGACATATTTCAAGGATAGCAGACCGTATGCAGCCTGAACTTCGTTAAGTTTGGCATTGATTCCCGGTTCTTCCACCACCAATTCACCACGGAATCCAAAATTCTTGAGATTGTCGATGTGGTGTTTCATCTGCTCATCGTGGCAAATGATGGCTCCACCTTCGATGGTGCTGTATACTTTAGTCGCATGGAAACTTAATATGGACAGGTCGCCTTCAGTCAAAATGGATTTTCCATCCACAAACACACCGAAGGCATGGGCGGCATCGTAGATCACTTTCAGTCCATGCTTATCAGCAATGCGTTTGATTTCAGCCGTATCGCAAGGGTTTCCATAAACATGGACAGGCATGATGGCCGTCGTTGCTGGGGTGATGGCGGCTTCAATCTTAGAGGGATCCAGGTTGAACGTTTTAGGATCAATATCTACAAAAACCGGTTTGATACCATTCCACCAGAGGGAATGTGTGGTGGCAACGAAGCTGAACGGAGTCGTGATGACTTCGCCTTTGATACCCAAAGCTTGTAGAGCGCTGATAAGAGCCAAGGTTCCGTTTGAGAAAAGAGACAAATAGTTGACACCCAAATAGTCAGCCAACTCTTTTTCCAACTTTTGATGCATGGGGCCATTGTTCGTCAGCCAGCAATTGTTCCAGATTTCCTCCAAATAGGGCATGAATTCATCCAAAGGAGGAAGCGCTGGCTTGGTAACGAGTATGGGTTTCTCAGAGTTCATGGACTTGGTTGATTATGCATGCAAATGTACGTGATAAAAATTGTTTTCACGCAACGAGTAATAAAAATAGAGGTTCGCGCGCGTATCTCATGGTGATTATGCAAAAAAAGGGGGTTATATTTCTACATGAAAAATGTATCTTTGCCGAACTTGTATCCCTATACCCAAGGCATGGACATCTACGAAAATTTCATTAATATTGGCTTGGTCAACGTTGTCATACCCGTTTATTCACCGACCCTTAGTCCCTCTGAGGTGGTTTCGCTGAATCAATGCCTCAGGGTATTGAGCAATTATCCCATCACACTGGTGACACACCGCGATGTAGACATCAGTATCTATCAGGAAGCTTTCTTACAAGCTAAAAAGTCATTCAAAGTCGCCTATTTCGAAAGCCACTTTTTCGTAAGTATATTCTCCTACAGCCAATTGCTTTTAAGCCGTGACTTTTATGCACGCTTCAAGGAGTACGAGTACATCCTTATTTATCAATTGGACGGCTTTGTTTTCAGAGATGAACTCTCCGACTGGTGCTCCAAAGGTTTTGATTATATCGGTTCTCCCTGGTTCAAACACTATGGCTTCAACTACGATGGAAAGGAGCTTTGGAAAGTTGGCAACGGAGGTGTTTCCCTGCGAAAAACCGCCACATTCCTGAATGCGTTCGACCAACCTTTCCCCTGCAAATCTTCTTGGTATTTCATCAAAAGCATTCGAAAAAAACAATTCAGGCCTATGCTGCTTAAAACGCTGCAAATGCTATTGGTACTGACTTTTTCCCGAAAGACGGTGGAATACATCCTTCAACATTATATGGATGAACGGGTCAATGAAGATTGTTTCTGGGCTGAAGCCTTCCAAGGAACATCCATGGCACTGAACATCCCCGATGTACTGACCGGCGCCCGTTTTTGCCTGGAACAAAAGCCCTCATACGTTTACGGACTCATCGGAAATCAGCTACCCTTTACCTGTCACGCCTTCGAACGATACGAGTATGAAACGTTCTGGAAAGAAATCATTGAACGTGTTCATAAACTAACAATACTTCAACATAAAAACCAATAAACATGAAAGGCTTTAATTTCAAAAAGTACCTGCCGCACCTGCTGGCCATTCTGATTTTCTGCTGCATAGCCATTTTCTATTTTTCACCGGTCATGTTCGAAAACAAGGATTTGCCTCAGGGTGACGTCACCAATAGCTTAGGCTGGGGAAACGACCTGCGCCAATATCATCAACAAACCGGCGATTATGCCATGTGGTCCAACGCCATGTTTGGCGGTATGCCTGCGAACTATGCTTACTTGCCACCACCCAAGAATATTTTCATCAAGTTTGCAAATGTCATCATGTTGCATTTGCCTCCAATGCATGTCGGAGTCGTTTTTCTGTATATGCTCGGATTCTATATTTTCCTGTTGGCATTGGGTTGTAGTCCCTGGCTTAGCATTCTTGGAGCCATTGCCTATGCGTTGGCTTCCTACAATCTGATCATCATTGAAGCCGGCCATGTCAACAAAGGTTTGGTTATGGCTACGATGGCTCCGATCATCGGGGGTATCATACTGACGTATCGAAAGAAATTTTTGCTAGGGAGTCTCATCACCCTGTTCTTCACAGGTATGAACGTTGTATGGAACCATCAGCAAATCAGTTATTATTTGGTACTGATCATTTTAGTGTTGGCTATCGTTTATTTCATTTATGCATTGAAAGAAAAAACCGTCAAGGACTTCTTTAAATCCTCTCTCATTTTAGTGGTGGTGGCTGCTTTGGCGGTCTTGCCTGCGGTTGACTCCTTACTTCCGACTGCCGATTACGCCAAGGAAACGATGCGTGGAGGGGCAGTCTTAAAACAAAATGCAACTGGTCAGAAAGAAAGTTCAGGTCTGAATATCGACTACGCCTATATGTGGAGTTATGGCAAAGCAGAATCCATGACGCTGCTGATTCCTAATTTCTACGGTGGCAGTTCAAGCTACAACATCGGCAAGGATTCCAAGACCTACGAAGCCCTGCGCCAGACTGGCCAGGCGGACCAATTCTGCCAACAATCGCCTGCTTATTGGGGTGACCAACCAGGCACTTCGGGCCCTGTATATATCGGAGCCATCATCTGCTTCCTCTTTATTTTGGGGCTGCTTATCGTCAAAGGTCCCGAACCCTGGTGGATATTGATTTCGACCATCATTGCGCTGATTCTTTCCTGGGGACGGAACTTTGAAGCAGTCAATGAATTCCTGTTCAACTATTTGCCACTTTACAACAAATTCCGAACCCCGTCCATGGCTTTGGTCATCGCCGAAGTGACCATGGCTACACTGGCCGTCCTGGCTATTAAGGAAGTGCTGAAACGCACGGATAAAAAAAGTTTGTTGAAACCCCTATACATTGCAGCTGGAATTACAGGTGGTCTCAGTTTGTTCTTTGCCTTGTTCGGAGGTGGAATGTTCAGTTTCACGGGTGCGACAGACGCCAGTTTACCCGCCTGGTTGGTACAGGCCATGCAAGAAGACCGCAAACATATGCTGACTTCCGATGCCTGGCGCTCCCTAATCTACATTCTTTTGGCAGCAGGTACGATATGGTTGCTTATCAAGGCGAAAATAAAACCTGCATTGCTCATCGGAGCGCTCGGTTTGCTCATTCTGGTCGATCTTTGGTCCGTTGACAAACGCTTCCTCAACGACGACAATTTCGTATCTAAAAGAACAGCGAAAGCCATCACCCCTACTGAAAACGACCTCAAGATTCTGCAGGACAAAGACCCGGATTACCGCGTATTGAACCTAGCGTCCAACACCTTCAACGAAGCCAGAACCTCTTATTTCCACAAATCAATCGGTGGATACAGCCCCGCTAAATTCCGTCGCTATCAGGACATCATCGATTATCATTTGTCAAATAAAGGCATCAACATGAACGTTCTGAACATGCTGAACACCCGCTACGTAATTGTTCCGACTCAGGAAGGTGGTTCTGCGGTACAACGGAATCCGGGTGCCTTAGGTAATGCATGGTTTGTGCAAAGTATTCAATGGGTGAATTCGCCCGACGAAGAAATCGTTGCCCTGACCAACTTCGATCCCAAAAAGGTAGCTGTCATCGACAAAGTCTGGCAGAAGACCTTGGGTATGGACATGCTCAAACAAGTAGACAGCTCCGCCATCTTGCTCACAGAATATTCTCCCAAGAAACTGGTGTACTCCTACGATGCTAAAAACGAGAATTTAGCCGTATTCTCCGAAGTCTTTTACAAGACCTGGCGTGCCTTCGTGGATGGTACTGAAGTGGCTCCAATCCGTGTCAACTACATTCTTCGCGGACTGAAAGTGCCTGCAGGTAAGCATCAGATTGAGTTCCGCTGTGAAGATAAGCTGTATGAAAAAAGCACTAAGATATCGATGTGGGGTTCCATATTGGTTGGTCTGGTGATGGTTGGCCTTTTGGTCGGACTGTTTTTCGAATACAGGAAAAACAATCGTTCAGCAAACGTCTAGTAAGTCATGAAAGTTTCCATCATCACCATTACATTTAACCCTGGCGAACTGCTTGACAAGACTGCGCAAAGCATTCTTTGTCAGAGTTATAAGGACTTTGAGTGGCTCATTGTTGATGGAAATTCAAGTGACAATACCATCGAAAAAATTCAGAAATACATTCCTTTCCTGGAAAAAAGCCGTCAGGTTCGCTGGATCAGCGAACCTGACAATGGCATTTACGATGCCATGAACAAAGGACTCAAATTGGCAATAGGAGACTATGTATGGTTCGTAAATGCAGGCGACACCATTGCATCCCCAGACACCTTGGAATCCATTTTTAAGTCCATTCCATCGGGTAAAACGGCCCCTGATTTCATTTATGGTGAAACCTTGATTGTGGATGCCACTGGAGCAGTGATGGGCGAAAGACGGCTCAAAGCGCCTAAGAACCTGACCTGGAAAAGTTTCCGGATGGGCATGTTGGTATGTCACCAATCCATGCTTGTCAAACGGACGCTGGCACCTGAATATGATTTGGACTACCGCTATTCCAGTGATTTTGAATGGACTATACACTGCTTGAAGAATGCTTCGTTCATACACAATACAGGTTTGGTACTTTCTCACTTTCTCGACGGGGGTGTTTCAAAGAAAAAGATGAAAGCTTCCCTGAAAGAGCGTTTTAACATCATGGTTCATTATTATGGTTGGTTGCCGACGGTGCTCCGACACCTCTGGTTTGTTTGCCGCGCAGCCTGGTTCAAACTTTTTCACGGATGGATTTAAGTAGAATGAAAAAGATACAAGTCAACGTTCTATTGGTTTGCTACAACCAAGAAAAGTACATTGCGCAAGCTTTGGAAAGCATCCTGATGCAGCGTTTCGATGGAGAGCTGAATCTGGTCATTGCCGATGACGCATCCTCGGACAAGACCCTGGACATCATCCGTTCCTTCGAAGCGAAGTCGCCCATACCTTTTGTTTTTCTTCCCCAAGAAGCCAATCTGGGAATCTTCCACAATTATCGAAGAGCTTTTGCCGCTTGCGATGGCGATTATATCGCCGTTATGGAGGGTGATGATTATTGGTTGGAACCAGACCGCATTCAGAAGCACATCGATTTCCTCGAAAAGCATCAGGACTGCATAATGAGTATGAACCGTTTGAACAACCTGTATCAGGAACAAGGACAATTTGTTGCCCAAAAATGGCCGTACAAAGAAGATTTTCAATACATCAGCGCGCGAATGCTGGCTATGGGAAATCTTCTGGGCAACCTTTCAGCATGTGTTTTCAGAAACAGTGCCATCAAGAAATTGAAACCTGAAATATTCGATATCAATACGGCAGACTGGATGTTGGGACTAGCTTTGGGTCAATGGGGTTATATCGCCAAACTTAAAGACCTTTCCTCCGTATACCGGATCAGTCAAAGTGGTTTATGGTCAAAAAAGACTAAAAAACAGCGCATGCACGACCTGAATGAAACCATCACCCGTTACGATAAATTTCTGGAATACCGCTACACCAAGGAATTTTCAGCGCACAGGCGCATTCTTTGGCTCGAACAGTTCGCCCCTGCTTTTTTCATGAAGGTTTTCAGGCGTTTGTATTTTCCGATCATCAAACGTAAATTGCACCAATACTAACAATTCTACTACCATGAAACCCAAGCCTAAGGCTCCATCGGTTAAGCCGACACCCCAACCAACGGTTCAAAAATCGCCCTCGTCCGGCAGCTGGTTCGCTTTCCTTTTTAAGCCCTACAATCTACTGTTTGGCTTGATTGCCATTATGTTCCTTGTCTGGTGCAATAAGAATGTAGACTCCTATAATTGGGTCTATAACGGACTGCTCAAAGACGGATACAACTATTGTGGAACCGTTCAAGACGAAATCAACAAGCGGACACGGACGGTGAGCGACCCAAGGATGAAACGCCAAATTGCATACGATACTAAATATGAAGCCAAAATTGGGACTGAATTCATGATCCTGAAAATGATACGAGACGCCACGCCACCCAATGCCATCATTTTATTTCCACCTCCACTTGTTCTTACCCAAAAAACATCCTACCTGACCTTACGATATGAAATTGGGATGAAACCCTGGGCTTCTCACTTCCTGTACCCTCGCACCATCGTTTATGAACAGGAAAAAGGTAAAAATCCCTTCTATGCCAAGGCTCAATACATCTTTGTCCTACATGGATGGGGATTTGATCACCTTGATTACGTTCCTCAACAAAAGAACCTTGTGGACATCCTCCCACTTCACCAATCACAAATCCGTTAAGCATCATGATTATACTAGGCATCACCCTTACGATACTCGTCGGTCTGGCCATCATGCTGGCCATTTCAACCAAATTTACACTTCTTGAATATCTAAGTCTTGCTTTCCCTCTGGGGATGGGCCTTCAGACATTCCTGATGACTTTGCTTGACTGGAGCAACTTTGGCATCACCTTGGGGGGAACCACCCTAATCAGCCTCATTGCATTAGCAGGATTGCTGTTCCTTGTTTTCCGCAACCTGAAAAAGGACCCTGAATTCCTCAGCCGTTGTTCACTTAAAAATTTCAAACTTCCGAAGCCGAACTTGGTGTGGATACTGTTCATCTTCCTGATTGTTTGGTTTGAATGGATGAATTTCTATAAAACCGCTTACTTTCCCTCTTTCGATACAGACAGTATCCGCGGTTTCAATTTCGTCGGTATGGCCATAGCTGCAGAAGGCAGCCTCAAAGGCCTTTCGTTATTCACCAGTCCGAACTATAACTTCCAGTCCGATGCAGGGTTGTCATCCTACACACCATTTGCACAACTTTCGTACGCCTACGTCTATTTGTTCGGTGCCATGGCCTCCAAAATAGTCAATGCACTGATGTACCTGAGTTTCCTGGGTATTTTCTACGCCCTTCTCAAGCGCGTCACAACCCATACAGCGGCTGCTATTTTCACCTTCATGATGATGATCACACCTGAAATGCTTGCGTTTTCAGCTCTTTCAGGCATCAACTTGTTGCACACCGTTTATGCCGCCTCCGGTTTACTTTTGGCTGTACTTTGGTTTGATAAGAAAGATCCAAAATTGCTGATTTTATCGGCTATTTTACTCTCAATGAACTGTTTTACCCGCAACGAGGGTATCGTATTCTCGGGCATGGCCAGTTTGCTGGTACTGTATCGGTTCTTTAAAAAAGATATCGACTGGAAGAAGAGTTTGTTGTTTTTCGTAACGGCATTCTTTGGGTTCATTTACTGGACCCTATTCTTGAAAGCCAACCATATTCATTCGGGCAGCAATCTAATTATCACTAAATTGTTCTGGGACGGCAATAAAATTGCCACCATGTATCGGGAATTGAAACCGCTGTACCTGAACACGCAGTATTACGGCATCGGTGTCGTGGTCTTTGGTCTGATGCTGTTGGGCAATTTATGGAATATATTCCGAAAGGGCAATCAGGTGGCATTGGTTGTAGCTACCCTTGGAGTAATGTTTTTATACACCCTCATCATTTATCAGATTGATTACGTGTGGGATAGCATTGAGAATGTGTTGCGTTATTCCTACAAACGCTTCTTCTTCTCCTTCATACCCCTGCTTTGGTTCTACATAGCCACCAACGGCATCACGATGTGGGCGACCAAAAAAACGGACAATCTATTGTATCGCAAGTAACGATTTAAAGCTTATACAAAGATTCTTGATCTTTGATTTTCCTGGAAGCGCGCCCTGTAAAGGCCTCATCTAGGAAGCCTATACCATAGCCAAAAAGCTGGGTATAGGCTGTTGCAACAGATAAAAACGCAATCTTCAGGCGTTTATTTTTAATCCAAGAGTCTGTAAACAGTAAGAGCGCATATAATGCAATGAAAAGCAACCAAAGTGGCGATCTAAGGGCAAGAAGCAATAACAACACATGTCCAAGCACAAAGAATACAGGCAATGTATGAACAGCTTTTAACGAACCAGGATGTGCATTGGTCAACACGATGCGCGACTTCCCGAATGTATTGACCTGCAAAAAAAACCGACGAAGGTTTACACGGCGCTTATGATATACAAATGCATCCCTATAAAGCTTTGTTTCCATCCCGTTTTCACGAACACGAAGGCTGAAATCGATGTCTTCGCCAATCATGGACCTGAACCCCTTGGTCACCTCAAATGCTTTTCTGGAAATCCCCATGTTGAATGAACGGGGATTGAACTTCTCCATCTGCCTGGCTCCCCCCCGAATACCGCCTGTCGTAAAGAACGATGTCATCGAATAATTCACGGCTTTTTGCATGTCCGAGAAGCTGTCATCGGCGTTGTCAGGTCCTCCGAAACAATCGGCAGGTTCAGCCTTCAATCCAGCCTCCACAGCATCAAAATATCCCGATGGAATCACACAATCTGAGTCATATAGAATGAAGTAAGCCCCCTTGGCCTGTTCCATACCGTAATTGCGCCGGTAACTCCTGTCGGTGTCCGGGATGAAGAAATAATGTACATCCAACCGGTCTTTGAATGACTCGACTACTTGGTCGCATTTATTGGGTGAATTATCCTCTAAAATAAGAACTTCAAAATCTTTGAACGTTTGCAACGTCAGACTTTCAAGCAACTCGGCTATTTCGTCCGGTCTGTTGTAAACGGGAACAATAACACTGTATTTAGGCATGATAAATATTTGTCTCAAAATAACGAAAAAGTTGCCGGATACCTTCTTTCATATCACACAAAGGCTTAAAACCAAAGTTTTTAAGAGCAGTATGATCAATTTGATAGCGTGGGTTTTCAGAAAAAAGTGAAAAATCAGTTACCACTTCTCCTAAGGGTGTGGTAACTGGGATTTCATGTCCATATAATTCCAAATATACATCTTTGACTATTCCCGCCAATTCTAATAATGTACGTGTTTCTCCTGAAGAAATCTGATACGTGCTGTGTCCTTTTGTCTTAGGTGCTTTTTCCAATATGATCTCCATCGCTCTACAAACATCACTACCGTGAATAAAGTCACGTTGTGGTGAGCCGTCTGAAAGCAATTTGATGGATTTATTAAAATAAGCTGAGCGACACAAATCATTTACAGCCAACCACCAACAGTTATTCTCAGGAAATACAGGAGTTCCATAACTATTCGAAAGTCTAATAGTCATGCAGTTAACATCCGACGTTCGGTTAAAATAATCACAAACCAATTCTGACATGGAATGAGTCAATGCATAGACATTGCCTGGATTATACGGTCTATCTTCATGAATAACCTCAGGAGGAAGAGCGCCATAGACATGAATTGTAGAGAAGAATATGAAAGTTTTTAGACCTTTTTTTGAAAATGCATCCAATAACGTCCAACTAGGATGTACATTTACACGCAAAGCCTCTTCAGCAGAAACCACTTGAGATTGATGGTGATCCATTGATACCAAATGAATTATAGAATCAAAAGATTTTTCTTTTAGCACCAGAATCGTATCTTGTTCCGCCACGCTACCAACTAATACTTCTTCCATTAAATTGCACCAATTTACATCTTTCGGAGCTTCAGGGTAACAAAGAGCCGTAACAAGATGTCCTTTATTAGCTAAAAACTTGCTAAACTGTGCACCGAGATAACCATTTGCACCAGTTATTAATATCTTTTGTTTTTCCATAATTTCATTTAAATGGATATTGAATCCTGTCAAGTTCTGCACGTTCTACCTCTTCCGGATCGTGTTCCATATCGGCCATATTTAGTAATAGGTTCAATCCGTTATCAAGTCCTTCAAAGGCCATCCAGATTCCGGGCGAAACGGTTAGGCGTTGATAGTTATCAGGCCCGATTTCAACAGCTAAAGTTTGACCTTTTGAAGAACTATCCGGCCGATCGTCATGCATGACAAAACGAATTTTTCCAACTGGGACAACCAGATTCAGTGTCATTCTCAGGTGCTTTTTCCAAGGTTTTACCTCCCCTGGGTGAACCGTTGAAAAATACGCTTCCCCAAAACCAGAAAATCCTGGATCCGACTTCTTCATGCCATGAAATACATCTCCTTTGGGATGATAAATCTGTTTTAGCGGAGTTAAAAGAACACCTTCCATGGGTCAGGAATTTAGTCGATTAGTGTCCAGACCTGAGTACGAACGGCAGCTTTAGCCTGATAGACCTCAAGTTGAGCCATTGTGAACGCGTACATATCGGATGAAGTCTGGTTGCATGCTTTATACCATTCGGCAGTAAAGGCAATCAGTTCCTTGTAATCCAAAGTCGGAGTCCATTTGAGAAAGAACAGTGCTTTGTCACAATTGAGTTTGAGCAGACCTGCTTCGTGGAAAGGAACGTTTCCTGTGATGGTGTAAGGCTGAACGCCAGCCGGCATGCCGAAAATGGATCCAACAGCAGAGAGTAGTTCCACAACTGTATGATTGTTTTCTGCCTGAGGTCCAAAATTGAACGACTGACCGTGCAGACTCTTATCCTGAGAAAGTTTTTGACCCAGTGTTAGGTAACCGCTAAGTGGTTCCAGCACGTGTTGCCAGGGGCGCGTTGCCTTTGGGCTGCGAATTTCGACCGGCTGACCTTTGCTCCAGGAACGGATGCAATCGGGAATGATGCGGTCCAATGCCCAGTCGCCGCCACCGATGACGTTTCCGGCACGGGCGGTGCAAAGACGAACCTTGCAGCTTTCTTTCTGGAAAAAGGAATGAAAATAGCTTTTGAAAACTATTTCGGCAGCACCTTTGGAGCCGCTGTAGATATCCCTGCCACCCATAGGGTCGGTTTCCTTGTAGCCCCAGACCCATTCGACATTGTCGTAACATTTGTCACTGGTGATCATAACGGCCGTGCAATCCAGATTCTCCAAACGTAAGGCTTCCAACACATTGGCGGTGCCCATTACATTGGTTGAAATCGTATCGAGTGGCGTATCGTACGAAACGGAAACCAATGCTTGTGCAGCCAAGTGAAATACGAATTCAGGCTGAATTTCGCGGATAATTTCCTGCACTTTGGCAGCATCACGGACATCGGCCCAGTAATGATGAATTTTCTGTTCGATTCCCAATTGATTAAACATACAGGTTTCGCCCGGTACGCCGTTTGACAAACCATAGACTTCAGCACCCATTTCGAGCAGCCAAAGACTCAGCCAACTACCTTTGAAGCCTGTATTACCGGTCACAAGTATTTTTTTGCCGGCATAGACACCGCCGAAAAGCGTTTTATTGGTTACCATTTCACCCATGGTGCTGTATTTTTTTGATAAATTTCGTTAAGTAAGTTGTATTCGCGGGACGTATCCATCGGCTGCCAGAAACCGTCGTGTTCGAAAACCTGCATCTGGCCATCAGCCACAAGTTTGCGAATGGGTTCCTGTTCAAACACCAGATTTTCGTCATCAGAAAGGTAATCGAAAACGGCACGGTTCAATACGAAGAATCCACCATTGATGCGGCCACCGGTAACTTGGGGTTTTTCGTTGAAGCCTTCTGCCTGCTTGGTTTCGGCATTGTATTCTAGTTCTCCGAATCGGCCCGGAGGATGCACGCCTGTAACTGTGGCAATTTTGCCGTGCGAAAGATGGAACTGAACCAAGGCTTCGATATCGATGTCACCGACACCGTCGCCATAGGTCAGCATGAAGTTCTCGTCCTGGCCGATGTACTCACGGATGCGTTTCACACGGGCACCAGTCATGGCGTTGAGACCGGTTTCAGCTAAGGCAATTTTCCAACCGTCTTCGTCGGTTTTTACCCGTTCCATCGGGGGAATTTCGCCACCGATGGTCACGAGCAAATCTATAGGTTTAGCACCGTAATTCAGAAAGTAATTCTTGATGACCTCGCTCTTATATCCCAGACACAAAACGAAATCAGTATGCCCATACTGAGCATAATATTTCATGATGTGCCACAGTATCGGGTATTCTCCGACTGGGATCATGGGTTTAGGCAGGTTTTCCGCCACCTCGCGGATACGGGTGCCGTAACCACCGCATAGAATTACCGTCTTCATACGATTAGTATCTGTAATGTTCGGCTTTATAAGGACCATCCACTTTCACACCGATGTATTCAGCCTGATCGGGAGTCAGCGTGGTCAATCTCACACCGATGCGTTCCAAGTGCAAGCGGGCAACTTCTTCATCCAAATATTTGGGCAAACGGTAAACGTCCACTTCATATTTCTTAGTCCACAGTTCAATCTGAGCCAAGGTCTGGTTGGTGAAGGAATTACTCATCACGAAAGAAGGATGACCGGTGGCACAACCAAGGTTCACCAGGCGACCGTCGGCCAATAGGATGATGGAATGGCCTTCAGGGAAGAAATACTGATCCACCTGGGGTTTAATGTTGCGTGCTTTAATACCCGGATAGTTCTTCAGTTTTTCAACCTGAATTTCATTGTCGAAGTGGCCGATGTTGCAAATGATGGCGTTGTCCAGCATCTTGTTCATGTGGTCGATGCGGATGATGTCGCGGTTTCCGGTTGTGGTTACATAGATGTTTCCTTCGGCTAGAGCTTCTTCAACGGGTTTCACTTCGAAACCTTCCATGGCAGCCTGCAAAGCACAGATCGGATCGATTTCAGTCACGATGACGCGGGAGCCATAGCTACGCATCGAATGGGCACAACCTTTACCTACATCACCGTAACCGCAGACAACCACGACCTTACCGGCCAGCATGATGTCGGTGGCACGTTTGATGCCGTCGGCCAACGATTCGCGGCAACCATACAGGTTGTCAAATTTGGATTTGGTCACGGAGTCGTTGACGTTGAATGCGGGGAACAGCAATTCCTTGGCTTCCATCATTTGGTACAAGCGGTGAACGCCAGTTGTTGTTTCTTCGGAAACGCCTTGAATAGCGGGAACACGGTCAGCCCAGAAGTTCTTGTCTTCTTTCAGTAGATCCTTAAGAATTTCCTGCAGCAATTTCTCATCTTCTGTTCCGGCAACGCCGTCCAATACGGAAGAATCCTTTTCAGCCTTGAAACCGAGGTGACACATCAGGGTGGCATCACCTCCATCGTCCACGATCAGCGTCGGGCCTTGACCATTGGGGAAGTTCAGTGCCTGAAGTGTACACCACCAGTATTCCTGAAGGCTTTCACCTTTCCAGGCAAAAACGGGTACACCAGCAGCGGCAACGGCGGCAGCGGCGTGATCCTGGGTTGAATAGATGTTGCAGCTGACCCAGCGCACATCGGCACCTAGTTCAACTAGTGTTTCAATCAAAACGGCGGTTTGAATGGTCATGTGCAAAGAGCCCATGATACGGGAGCCTTTAAGGGGTTTTGTCTGGCCATACTTGGCACGGAGGGCCATCAGTCCTGGCATTTCGAATTCAGCCAGTTCAATTTCCTTGCGACCGAAATCGGCAAGATTGATGTCGGCAACACGATAGGTTTCAGCAGTGAACAATTTGGATGTTTCCATGAATGTGAATGAATTATTTATTTTGAATTGAATATATGCGGATTTTCAGCTGCAAAGATACAAAAACTGCCAAACTAAAAAGAGACACTTAATTATAATCAATGATGATATTTTCATATACTTCAACTTAAAATCATAAGTCTCCAAAATTTATGAATCCATGCTATACTCTTGACGTACTCCGGCTGCGAGGGGTGAAGACTGAATTTCAGTCGATCGAGCATAGACGCATGTATCCGAATTGCATACCATTGACTATTTCCAATAACTTCTTTTTCGAAACCATCTTCACGGGCTGCAACTACTACCGTATTTAGTTCTTCTGGTTTTAACGATGAACCTTTTTCTTCTACTGCTTCCCGAATTTCGTCATTAAAATATCGACATAATAGTCGTCTTCAACAACNTCAAGGTGATATTGTTGCCCCACAAAAGCAAATCCTTTGCCCAATTCGAGCAAGAAGTCAGTGATTTTCTGAATCAATTTTCCTTCAATCATTCGCTCGTTAACTTTTTCTTCGATGGTAAGGAAACTGAATTTATAGGGATCTTTAAAAATATCACGAGCTAAATCGGAATGAAATTCAGGCAATGTGGTATGAAAATTATTGATCGNTTTGCCCTGATTGCGATACAAATCGTTTTCCACTTGCAGCAGCATCACATCACGACTCCAACCGTTTTCTGCAGTTTTCTGAATGTAAAAGGCTCTTTCAGACAGGTCCTTTACCTTACTGATCAATGATAGGTGGTGATACCATGTGCTTTAATTCTTCGTGAAAGGTTTCAAGATAACGTTCTATGGTTCGAATTAACTTTATTAATTCCCAGAAATGCCTCCGAAACGAGAAACCCCTCCAACCAAACAGCGAAATCAATCCATACAGCATCCGACGCTGAATAGCCAATCACTTGAACCGCCCGCCATGCTTTTAGTTCAGCGTTTACTGTTTCATCTTCCATAGTGAGCTTTCAATATAATTCGTCACTCTCAAAAAAAAAGAGTACAAACGTATACTTTTGAATTGAATAACATATATGGAGCAACCAACAAAACAACAGAAAATTGAAAACCGAATCTTTACTATTCGAGGTACTCAAGTTATGATAGATAGGGAACTGGTCACAAATTGTGACCGGTTGGAGAA
>JGI24132J36420_10000171_pt1 | contig 32405 bp, 29 predicted proteins | sample BarGraNGADG00212_3_FD_36420 | JGI IMG/M metagenome (IMG submission 36420) | reverse complement strand
TACGCTTTTTGAAATTTAACTGGCCCCGGCAGCGCCAACCGGAAAGACTATTTTCCAATATTCATGTTGATTTTAGATTCAACTCCCGGCCAAAATAGTAAACCTTCAATATTTCCAGCTGCTTGCAATCTCGCCAATGGACAATGCTTTTTTGCGGTCCGTCCCCAAAATCACTCATTTTTTGTCAAATGGGTGCTCGGCGTCTTCGAAAAACTTTCCCTGCAGCTCAAGAACGGCCTTGTCCAGCTTGACTTCGCGGATTATGTCGACCAGCTGGGCCTGAAAACCGGCATCGTCTTGCTGGCGAATCCAGAGACAACTATTTCCTGCCTGGCTACGTATATAAAAAGAACTTGTTCAAAAAAAACAAAATGCCAAGGAGGCAATCATGAAAAGAAAATTCTTTAGCGGCCGCAAGATGCTAATAACGGTTCTCGCCCTGCTCGGCGCGACGGGTTGTCTTTCGCTGTCCGCCGCTGCNACCGACCAGCCGGCGCTGGACAAAAAAAACATGGACCTTGCGGTCCGTCCCGGCGACGATTTTTACCGCTACGCCAACGGCGCCTGGATCCGGAACCTGGCCATTCCCGCTGACAAGAGCGAGTACGACTCTTTTTTCCAAGTGTACGAGCAGAACCGGGCCAGACTGCGTGATCTATTCGCTAATCTGGCCTCTGCCGCCTCGACCGCGGTCAAGGGCACAGCCGCGCAAAAAGTCGGCGATTTCTATGCCGCAGCCATGGACGCCGCCAAGATCGAAGCCCTGGGCGCCACACCGTTGCAGGAGGAGTTCGCCCGCATCGCCAAGGCCGCGACCAGCGCCGACATCCAGGACTTGGTGGCCGGTTCGCACCGGGAGAATTTCCCTCTTCTATTCGGGGGCGGCGTCGAAGTCGACCTGATGAACGCCAAGACCTACGCGTTCTACCTGGCTCAGTCCGGCCTGGGCATGCCCGACCGCGATTATTATACCCGCGACGATGCCGACGCGAACAAGCTCCGCAAGCAATACCTAGCCCATGTGACCGCCATGCTGAAGCTGCTGGGAGACAACGCCGAGCAGGCTCTAGCAGGGGCAAAAACGGTCACGGCCATTGAAACCCGCCTGGCCAAAGCCTCCAAGACTCGGGTGGAGATGCGTGATATCCCCGGTTTGTACAACAAGATGACTCTGGCCCAATTGCAGCAACTTAGCCCCGGCTTCGACTGGAGCCGCTATCTCAAGAACATCAACAGGGAGAATATCGGCGATTTCATCGTCATGGCCCCCAATTTCTTCAAGGAAATGGGGCTCATGCTGACCGAGGTTCCGCTGGCGGACTGGCAGACCTACCTGCGCTGGCAGGTACTCACAACCTATGCTTCCAGCTTGAGTTCACCCTTTGTTGACGAAAACTTTCATTTCTTTTCCCAGGTAATGGAAGGCACCAAGGAGAACGAGGAGCGCTGGAAGCGCATGACCTCGCTGACCAGCAACTCCCTCGACCAGTTGGTCGGCCAGATGTACGTGGAAAAATACTTTCCTCCCGCCTGCAAGCAGCGCATGGAGGAACTCTGCGTCAATATCAAGAAAGCGTTCGAAATCCGCTTGCGTCAGCTACTCTGGATGAGCGAAGCCACCCGTAAGCAGGCACTGGAAAAACTGCTGGCCATGAGGATCGAAGTCGGTTATCCCAGCAAATGGGAAGATTACGAAAAACTGACAATCGGCCACGATTCGTTCGTCGGCAATATCCGCCAGGCGGGACGGTTCGCTTTTCAGAAGAACCTGGACCAGTTGGGCAAGCCGGTGGACACATCCAAGTGGGACATGCCTCCCCAGATTGTCAACGCCGGCTACAACCCAGTGTATAACAAGATGATCTTCCCGGCCGGCATCCTGCAGCCGCCCTTCTTTTTCGCTGACGCCGACGATGCCGTCAATTACGGCGCCATCGGCATGGCCATCGGCCACGAGATGAGCCACGGCTTCGACGACCAGGGGCGCTGGTTTGACAAGAACGGCAACATGCGCGACTGGTGGACGGCCGAGGACAGCGAGAAGTTCAAGCTGCAGACCAAGCTTCTGGTCGCGCAGTACAATACGTTTGCAACCGCAGACGGCGTGCACGTCAATGGCGAGCTCAGCCTGGGCGAGAATATCGCCGACTACGCCGGTCTGACCCTCTCCCTGGCCGGCTATCACCTCTCACTGCAGGGTAAGAAAACTCCCGAGGCCATCGACGGCTTCAGCGGTGCCCAGCGCTTTTTCCTGTCCTTCGCTCAGGTGTGGCGCGGCAAGATCCGCCCCGAGGCCCTGAAGAAGAAGATCCAGGAAGACGTTCACCCCTGGGGCGAATTCCGTGTCAACGGCGCACCCTTCAACGTCCTTGAATTCTATAAAGCATTCGACATCAAACCCGGTGACAAGCTCTACCGCGCCCCCGGGCAGCGGCCGGTCATCTGGTAGAAAGACCGTCTTATAATAAATGCAGGGGCAATTCGCGCACTGCCCCTGCATCATTTCTTTCTGGTAAAAAAATAAAAAATATTACTTTCTCCCTATTGATTGGCTGGGATTTCCGCGGCATATTATTGGCATGGAAAATGAAAAAAATACCATGACCGAAGATCGCGGACGGTTGAAAAAAATGATCGCCGTGCGCTTTAGGTTTGCCGATTCCAGCCAACCCCATGGAACTTGCCAAAACGGCGACAATCTGCTACTTTCAATTGGGATGAATTTCATTACCGACGGAGGTTACAAATGAAAAAATATTCATATCTTTTTTTGGTCCTAATCCTGGCCGCCCTCATGCCGCTCACGGCCCAGGAGCCGGCCAAATTCATTGATAGCGACGTTTTGCAAAAGGTGAAAACCGAACTGCTGCAGAAATTCGGCGCAGCCGAGAAATTCCGCGTCGAGCGCGGCGTGGATCAGGTGGCCGGACTGTGGCGGGCAGAGGACGGCAACGTCGAAGCGTTCGCCGCTTTCTGTCGGGATAATTTTGCGGCCGATGGAGCGCCGCTGGAAGCCCTCTTCAAAAAACTGGAGTTCTACAGCGAAGCCCTCAACGGCCATTTCAACGAGATGTCCCTGGACAAGGACCAGCCTGTCGACCTCGATTGGGGAGAGATCACGCCGCTCGACATCGCCATGAACGGGTTCAATCCGGCCGCCCATATTTCCGAGGACATGTTCCAAAGCAAACTGGCTTTCGTCTCCCTGCTCAATTTCCCGGTCTACAGTCTGGCCGAAAAAACCGCCCTTGGCGCCAAATGGGACCGGCGGCAGTGGGCCTACGTCCGCAGCGGCGGCAGCAACACCACCCGCCTTCCGGCCGAGGTGAACCAGGCCATCAGCGCCAAAATGGCCAGCGCCGGACGCTACATTTCCGATTACAATATTTTCATGGGCAGCCTGGTGGACCAGGACATGAAAGCGCTGTTCCCGGCCGACATGAAGCTGATCAGCCACTGGGGAATTCGCGATGAGCTCAAGGCCCGTTACGCCGACAAGCAGGGTCTGAGGAAGCAACAAATGATCTACCGGGTCATGGAGCGCATTATCCGTCAGGAGATCCCGGCAACAATGATCAATTCGAACCGCTACCAGTGGAACCCGTTCAGCAACACCGTTTACGATAACGGCAAGGCCATCACAGCTGAAAGGGAAGCCGACATCCGTTACAAGACCTTCCTTGACACCTTCCAGGCCATGCGCCTGATGGACGCCTACAGCCCACTCTATCCCAGCCATATCAGCCGCAGCTTCGACGTCAGCCGCGAAATCCCCGAGCAAGAAGTAGAGGCCATGTTCCGGGAGTTGCTGGCCTCGCCCCAGGTCAAGAAAGTAGCGGCCCTGATCCGCAAGCGCCTGGGCCGCAAATTGCTGCCCTTCGACATCTGGTATCCCGGACTGCGCACCGGCTCAACGGTCGCCGAAGAGGAGCTGGACAAGATCGTGCAAAAGAAATATCCGACTGCGGCTGCTTTCGAAAAAGACCTCCCCAATATCCTGGAAAAGCTCGGCTTCACTCGCGAAAGCGCCGCCTATATCGCCCCTAAGATCCAAATTGACCCGGCCCGGGGTTCGGGCCACAACGCCCAGACCCAGTCCCGGCGCTTCAAGTCCAGGCTGCGTACGCGCATCGGCCCGAATGGCATGAACTACAAAGGCTTCAACATCGCCATCCACGAACTGGGGCACGCGGTGGAAAATGTTCTCGACTTGTACCTGATTGATTTCTATTCTCTCGCCGGTGTGCCCAGTGGCGGTTTCACCGAGGCCTTCGCCTTCGTTTTCCAGGACCGCGATCTGGATTTGCTGGGCATCCCGGAAAAAGATGCGCACCAAAAAGACTTGAAAGTGCTGGACACTTTTTGGGGCGCTTATGAGATCATGGCGGTCTCCCTGGTGGACATGAAGGCCTGGCACTGGCTCTACGACCATCCCCAAGCCACGCCCGAGCAGCTGCGCGAAGCCGTGCTGGCCATCGCCCGCGGGATTTGGAACCAGTACTTCGCGCCGGTTTTCGAGGTGCGCGACCAGATCATTTTAGCCGTGTATTCGCACATGATCGATTACACGCTCTACCTGCCCCATTACGCCCTGGGCAGCATCATCCAGTTCCAGCTGGAGGACTATCTGCGCGACAAAGTGCTCGGACCAGAGATGGAGCGCATGTGTCTGGCCGGCAACATCATGCCCCAAATGTGGATGAAGAACGCCGTGGACAGTGAAATATCGGTCAAGCCCATGCTCCAGGCGGTTGACCGTGCCTTAAAAATAGCAAATAAATAACAGTCCATCAGACCGGCGGCGAAAGGCAAGTCCCGCCGCCGCTTTCGCCCTGGCCGATTGATGGCGTGGTTGCAGATTGATAACAAAATGAATTATCATCCCGAACTGGGAGGCTCGCCAAACATCATTCCACTAAAACGAAACACAACTTCAGGGAGAAAATTATGAAAAAAGAAAAATTTCAATTTCAAGCCATCGGTTGGGAAAAAATTCCAAAAACCGAACACAAGGGAGAGTCAGGGACCGCCTACTGGCAGACCATGCAATTGCCCGGTTTGAGGATCAGGATCGTCGAATATTCCAAAGGCTACCTGGCCGACCATTGGTGCAAAAAGGGTCATATCGTGCATTGCCTGGAGGGAGAATTCATCAACGAACAGCAGAACGGCGAAAAATCAGTTTTGAGCAAAGGGATGACCTACGTCGTTTCCGACGACGCGAGTTCCCATCGTTCCCGGACCGAGCATGGGGCAACGCTGCTGATCGTCGACGGAGATTTTCTGCGCGCCGCAGGATGAANACGCTGCACGTGACCGCGCGCGGGGAATGGCGCGGCTGGGCGAGATGCTGGCCACCATGCGCTCAAAACGCAAGCTGGGCTTGAAATAGAATATGACATTTTTTATTTCAATTCCCATTTGCTTGGGGTAAAATCAAGTTTAAGGAACTTTAACTAAAATACGAGAAAAACATGAACGCCAAAACTGACCAAAAAAAGGCATGCTATAGGCTGCAGGCTGAACAGGTCATCAAAAATTTAAAGAAAAGGGGTATTGAAGGCCTTTTCTGCCAAAGCGCGGCCCTGGCAGTGGAAGAGATCTGCCGCATGATCCCGGCCGGGTCACTTGTCGGCCTGGGCGGATCGGAGACAGTGATCGAGTCCGGACTGGTCGATGCTTTGCGCCGGTTGGACATCCGCCTGCTTGACCGGTATAAAGACGGCGTCAGCAAGGAAGAGGTAAACGAAATGCGCCGCCAGGGTTTGGCGGCCGATATTTTTATTTGCAGCAGCAACGCCGTCACCGTCGACGGCAAGTTGGTCAACGAAGACGGCACCGGCAACCGCGTGGCCGCTATGATTTACGGACCGAAAAAAGTGATCATCATAGCCGGTATGAACAAAATCGCGCCCGACCTGGCTGCGGCTATTGCCCGCGTCAAGAACACAGCCGCCCCGGCCAACAGCCTCCGCGTCGGTGTCGAGACCCCCTGCTCCAAAACCGGTTTCTGCCAGGACCCGCACTGCCATCCGCCCCACCGCATCTGCTGCCAGCTTGTGATCACCGAAGCCAGCATGACCCCCGGCCGCATCACCGTGGTCCTGGTCGGTGAGGCCCTGGGGTATTAAAATTTAACATGAGCAAAAATCGTGATGTGAGCATCAGGGAGATGATCCCGGCCGATCTCGACTTCGCCACCGCTCTGACCCATTCAGCCGGCTGGGCCAGCGAAAGCCGGGAGGTTTTCTCTGCTTTCCTGGAGTACGATCCACACAGTTGTTTCATCGTCGAAGCGGGCAGGGAAAAAGCCGGCGTTTGCGTAGCTACAAAATACCGGGAAAACGGCTTCATCGGCGAACTGGTCGTGAGCAAACATATGCGTATTTTCGGGATCGGACAAATACTTTTTAAAAAAGCCCTGGATTACCTGCTGGCAAGTCAAATGGAAAACATCTATCTTGACGGCGACTTGAACGCGGTCTCTTATTACGAAACCATGGGCTTCAGGAAGATCTGCCGGTCGCTGCGCTTCCGGGGAAAAATAAAAGGCAAAAAGCATGTTAACATCCGCCGCATCCAGCCGGGCGACCTCGACCGCCTGTGCGCGCTGGACCGCGAGCTGTTCGGCGACGACCGCGGCTTTTTCCTGCGCCGCCGCGCCGAGAATTTTCCCGGCCTGTGCCTGGTCTCGGAAAAAGCAGGTCGCCTCAGCGGCTGGATCATGGCCAGGCCAGGAGACGGCCTGCTGGCGGTCGGCCCCTGGGCCGCCCTCAATGGTGAGGAGGATGCCGCGCCCTTGCTGGAGCACCTGGCCAATGAGAACGGTACGGCGGTTTTCCGCGTCGGGATCCTCGAAAAGAACGTGGAAGCGGCGCGGCTGCTCCGTTCCTGGGGCGGCTTTCAGGAAAATATTCATTCCTGGTTCATGGTCCGGGGCGGATCCGACCGTTTGGGCAACCACCCGGCGTTGTATGCCATCGGCTCCGGTGCCAAAGGCTGAATTAGAAAAAGCATGGAGGAAGATTCATGAAAAAAAGCAATGCTTATATGGCTGTATTTTTATTTCTGACCTCGGTGCTGGCTTCCGGGTATTTGCCGGCCCAGGCAACCCCGATCAAGCCGGTGAACTTCGGAGATGCTTTCCCCAACTTCATCCTGCCCGCCGTACAGGGCGGTGATGTCGCCCTGTCGTCCCTGAAAGGCAAAAATGTTTTGATTATCTTTCTGCGCGGCCGCGTCGGCGATCACTGGTGCCAGATCTGCCACTACCAGTACGCCGAGCTGGCTGACCTGGAAAAAACGCGGCAGATCCGCAATAAATACAACCTGGAGATCCTCTTCATCCTCCCCTATGACAAGGCCACGGTGGAACATTGGGTTAACATTTTTCCCGAGCAGATGGCCGTGATCGAGGAGTGGAAGAATCCTGCCGCGGAAGCGCAAAAAGACCCGGCCACAGCACGTTGGATGGAAACTACCCGGCGCCTGTTTCCCAAGAAATTCGCAATAAGCAAGGAAAACATCCCGGTCCCCTTCCCCATCCTGATCGATGCCGAGCGTAAACTGTCCGAGGGACTGCAGCTTTTTACCCTCTTTTGGGACCGCAGCTATGTCGAACAGAACATCGCCACTGTTTTCCTGCTTGACGGCCAAGGGCAAGTGCGTTTCAAGTATTTCAGCCAGAATACCGTCGACCGTCCCGACGCCGCCTTCCTGCTCAAATTCATCGAACGCATGCTGTAGGGTCGAACAGATCGCAAAGCTGAAAAAAAAATTCCCCCCAGTCGTTCCAGCAGCATACTCCTCAGCTGCTTGCGCCTGAGATGCGCTTGGCTTACAATAACGGGCAAGTGAAAACCATGCAACTGAACAGTGAAATTCTCAACACCATGCTGGCCATCATGCTGCCGATAGCGCTGGGCTATCTGTTGAAGCTGGGCCGGATTTTTCAGGAAAGCGAGATCGCCGCCCTGCGCAAGTTCGTCATGCGCGTCGCCTTGCCATTTCTGATTTTTCAGAACCTGTACCGCGCCGACGTCGAGAGCCTGCAGCAGGCTCTGCCCATCGTGCTGAGTTTCGTGCTGCTGACCGCTCTCTATACCCTTGCCGCCCGGCTGATTTCGCCGCGGGCTGCAGCCGGCGAAAAACAGCAATTGACTTTTGCCTTTGCGGTTTTCGCCGGCAATTACGCTTTTCTGGGCTGGGGAGTGATTGTTTCATTTTTCGGCGCCCAGGCCCTGACCCGAGCCGTGTTTTTCTCCATGTTCTTCTGGCCGGTGTTTCTAACCTGCGGATTTTTACTGCGCCGCCGTTTTGAAAATGGCACGGACAATGCGGAGAAGTCGGGATTCCTGAAAATTTTGGTCCGTCACGCCGGTGTGCCCATCACAGTGGCCGCCGGCGGTCTGACCTTGAACATCCTCAGCGTGCGGTTGCCCGAAACCATCAACAGTTTTATTTCACAATTCGCCGTTCTGGCCATTCCCATGATCCTGTTCGCCATCGGCCAGAACCTGCGCCTGTTTATGCCCGCCGCCCGGCTGCGCCTGGTGCTGGCCGCCTCGTTTTTCCGCCTGGTCGGCGGCTTCGCCCTGGGCATGGCGGTTGTGGTTGTGCTGCGCCTGTTCTTCAACCTGGACATTTTGAGCCGCCAAGTGATCCTGCTGCAGGCGGTCATGCCCACGGCCACCATGGCCACCTTCTTCAGCGAATACATCGCGCTCGACGAGGAATTGCTTTCAGGCATCATCGCCGTTTCCACCCTGCTCTCCTTCCTGACCCTGCCGCTCTGGGTCATGGTCATCCGCGTCCTGATCCGGCAATAAAAAAGTACCGGCACTGCCATTCGCTTTTGCGCCCGGCAGGCCTAAGCCCCGCAAATATATGCTGAAAGTGGCAAAGAAACTCTAACCCAGCAAAGCTGCGAAGTCCCCTGTAAGGGGGGATAAGAACCTTTAGATAGCAAATTCAAAATTTGTTCTAAAACGCTAACAATTTTTTGAACCTTAAAATAAATTTTTTATACTTTTTATGTAAAAAATTTATTTTCTAAGGTTCTTATCCGGTTTTTACCGGGTTAGAATTTGCTATAAGGTTCTTAAAACTATTTCCCGGAATCATCCTTTTTCACGGATTGATCACCTGTGGTTGTGGCCTTGGTAACGGTTCCGTCTCCAGTAGTGTTATTAGTGCTCGGTTGCGAGGAATTTTCGGGAATGTACCCCTGCGCAGGTAAAACAGATCGAGCCNAATCGACCCGGTTCAGCAAGTTTTCCCGGTCTGAGGAAATATGCAATTCCGGACAAATTACCGCATTCCTGGAGCTTGAATAGTTAATACTGTATCCATGTCTAGTGGCCCAGCGGCTGTCAGGGTTCCAATCCCGCCCCGCTAAGTTCTTCAACTCACCGTTAGCTTCAATTTTGCTTTTGACAGATGCGGTCCGATCGGGGGCCAGCGACTTGGAGAAAACTCCTTTGCCGGAAGCAGGTGAAACACCTTCCGACATTTTTTTAGAAAAATCAGCTTTGGGGGATACTACTGGTAAAGGTATTCTTTTTGCTCCCAACTCTGACAACGACTGGCCAGCGTTCAGACGTTGGGCGACGACGGTAAGTGGAGTTTTGTTGATCTGCTTGATTATTTTCTGCAATTCAAGCGGCAAGTCTTTCAAGGGCGGCTTTTTATAATGTTTGTGGAATTTACGATAGTAATTTTCTCGCCAGGCTTCATTGCCCTGCCTACGGTAGATATCGTAAAGATCGAAACCTCCATAAGTGTACCAGAAATAGTAATTGAAATCCGGATAAAAGTGTCCCATTCGATCGACAAAATCGATGACGCCCGAATGGAACCAGTCGCCCGGCACCCAGGTCCAACCGCGATTCAGCCATACCCAGGTGCCCATATGGGCCGGCACCCAACCCCAGGTTTCTTGGGGAACCAAAAACAACTGGCCGTTAATCCGGACATAATCGGCATTGAAAAAGGGGCGCGCTGAATAGGCGAATCGCTCGTCGGCTGGTTTCCAGACATAACCGAAGAGCTCGTCATATATCCATTCGCCGACAAGTGAGGACCACTTTTCGGCCCAATACTGTAACGCATTGTTTTCAAACTTCAATTTCGGCGGCACCTTGCTTATCCCGAAATGAAGTTCCTTGAAATGGCGGTCGACATATTCGTTCCAGGCCACGAATTCCAGGTTTCTTTTTTCACTGCTGATAGCCAAGGTGTTGGCGGCATCGATGACATATGCCTGGCCCGATTTGACCTTAACTTTCTTCAGTGGCTTGCTGTCGGCTCCGTACAGAACTTCGAATTTGCCCGCATCGGAAAAAAGAGTAGTGCTGAGGTCAGCGTCAAAGCGGATGGTGGCCGCGGTCCTGCTTTTAAGCTTGACGGCCGCGTTCGGAGTGATGATCTGGAACATTTCCATGCCATAAGTCTGGGGCAGAGTGTACATTTGTCCCTGCAGCAGATGCAGGGTGGTGATCTTCCAGAGCGAGGATAGAGTCGGAGCCTGCACAGTGGTGATGCGCAGGCTGGTATTTTTATCGAGCCTGATAACCGTGCCGTTGTCAAACTGCAGCTCACAGCGGCCGTCAGTGCTGGTAACGATTGTATCGCCTGGAACCAGAGGCAAATTCACGACAGCTTTATCTTCAGCCTGATCAGAACGGATGATCGTAGCCTGATTCTCAACAAAAGATACGTGGCCATAGATAGATTCGACTTCCGCCGCCATGCCCGGCAGCGTCAGCGCCAGCATGGCAACCAGAAAAACAAAAAGCGGAGAAATACGCTTTGATTTCATGATTCTCTCCTTATGTATCTTAATCTTTGCAATCATATTACAGTTCCAAAAAAATATAAGCATTTTCAATGCCAGAATTCCTAAGGTCGATTGTCCAGAAATCAGGACACATTGTCTTCATGGAACGCCAAAAATAGGACATTTGAAACTGAAAATTGCCGAAAACGTGCGATGGGCGGCGAACCGGCTTAATCTTTTCGTGAAAATAGCAAAAAAAAAGTGGATATGGTAAAATATTATTATGGCTCGGCCAAATTCAACCGCCAACTGGGCCGGCACAAAGGAGAAGAAAATGAAAATAAGCGCCAGGAATGTTTTCAAAGGTAAAGTGGCGGAAATCAAGCCGGGCAACGTCAACATCGAAGTTATCATCGACATTCCCGGGGGCATGCAGATCGTTGCCATGATCTCCAAGGACTCGGCAGCGAACCTGGGCCTCAAAAAGGGCAAGATCGCCTATGCCGTGATCAAGGCCTCCGCGGTCATGGTGGCCGTCGATTAAACACCGTCATTTCTGTTCATTTTATTGTTGACAATAAAATTATTTTGTAATATACTCCCGCTCTAACTCCGAGCCGAACGGGCTAAAGCACTCAATAGCCAGGCCCACCGGCCGTAAGAGCTTTATAACAAATTCTAACCCGGTAAAAACCGGATAAAAACCTTAGAAAATAAATTTTTTACATAAAAAGTATGAAAAATTTATTTTAAGGTTCTAAAATTTGTTAGCTTTTTAGGACAAATTTTGAATTTGCTATCTAAGGCTCTTATCCCCCCTTGCAGGGGACTTTGCAGTTCTGCTGGGCCAGGGTATGACTGGAAACGGTCATGCCTTCCAACCTTGAAAAGGCGGTCTTTATGGACAACTTTATTTTCCCGCCCGCTGGTTCCTGAAAAAAAATCAAACTTTAAGGAGAAATGAATCTATGAAAAAATTTTGCCTGCTTACCTTGTGCTTACTCATGACAATCCTGGTCTGTTTCGCTCAGGAAAACAATGACTTCTACGATAACACGCCCGAGAAAATCCTGGCCGGGGTGCCGAGGATCGAAGTGCTCGGCGAAGTGGCCAATCCCGGGTTTGTTGATTTTGGGGGCCTGCCCCGGCGCTCGCTCATCATCCGCGAAGCCAGATTGAAAAATGACGTCATCACTTTCAGCGGTTCCTACCGCTATGATGGCTATTCCCTTTTCGACATCCTGAAGGAAAAAATAATCGCCAAGAAGAATCAAGCTGCGTTTAAATCGATCATCGATTTGCTGGTGGTAGTGGAAAACCAGCAAGGCGAAAAAGTTATCCTGAGCTGGGGGGAAATCTACTACCCGGCGGCGCTGCACCGCATCCTGATCGCCGACCGCGCCTCCCCGATCATTCCCAGCGAAACGAAGGAGAACTGGCCCCTGTCCGAAACGATGAAGCTGGTCTGCGGCAACGACCTGGTCAGTGAGCGCAACATCGGGTCGCCGACCCGCATAACCGTGTTCTCGGCGCCGTTGGGCTTCCCGGTAAAGAAGGGCCAGAAGCCGCTCTATGCGCCGAACTTCGATGTGGTCAAGCAAGGCCCGGAGGGCGTCCGCCTTCTCGCCATGCGCTCGTGGATGTTCGACATGGCGAAGGTCCAGGCGGAAAAGCGGGTCTTTCCCGCGGTATTCTACGGCCGCGGCAAGGGCTTCCACGGCATCCAACAATTCGCCGGCTGTCCGCTCAAGGACGCGCTGAAGGGCTTCATCACCCTGGACAGCGAGACGCTTCGGCGGGGCTACCTGGTCGCCGCTTCCATCGACGGTTACCGCGTGGCTCTGAGCTGCAGCGAGCTGTTCAACCGCAACGACCAAGCCGAGTTCCTGCTGATCGACCGCGGTGAAGGCCAGGACGGGGGCAGATACGCGCTGTTTCCGGCCGCTGATTTCTTTTCCGATCGCGCCGTCAAAGCCATCAGCGAGATCCATTTCCTAAAGTATTGATCTTATAAAAAAACGAAACCCGCCACTTCCGGAACAGGGCGGGTTTCTGAATTAACCCCGCTATTGAAACATGAAGATATTTTTTTTATAATTGCATTTTCGAGGTGAACCATGGCCAATCAGATCCAGATGCTGCTGGTCGTTTTCGGCTATTTTGTTTTTTTAATTCTATGGGGTTTGTACCAGGGACGCAAGGTGAAAACCGACTGCGATTATGCCATCGCCGGCCGGAACCTGCCCGGCTGGGCGGCGGCATTATCGGAAAGAGCCACCGGCGAATCTTCCTGGGCCCTGCTGGGACTTCCCGGCATGGCCTATGCCACCGGCCTGACCGAAATCTGGACCGCGCTCGGCTGCGTGGCCGGCATCATCACCGCCTGGGCCGGGTTGGCCTGGCGCCTGCGCGACGAAGCGGAAAAATACCAGGTGAACACTTTCAGCGAATATATCGCCAAAAAGCACGGCGAACTGGGCAAATGGATCCGCGTGATCAGCAGCCTTACCATCGTGTTTTTCTTTTTCTTTTATGTCGGCGCCCAATTCCTGGGCGGCGGCAAAACACTGTTTACTTTATTCGGCATCGCTCCAAAATGGGGCATGCTGATCACAGCGCTGATCATCGTCCCTTACACCATTTACGGGGGCTTCCGCAGCGTGGTTTATACCGATGTGGTCCAGGCCATTTTGATGATCATCACCCTGATTGTCGCTCCCATTGTCGGCCTGATTGTCATCGCCAAAACCCCGAACCTGTTCGCCCATTCCATTTCCCAAGCCCTGACCGCCGCCGGACCCAACTACCATTCCCTGACCGGCGCCGCTTCCGGCTTTGGGGCCGGGCTGCTGATCATGGCCGGCTTTTCCTGGTTTTTCGGTTATTTGGGGGGACAACCCCAATTGAGTATCCGTTTTATGGCCATAAAAAACATAGCTCAGGCCAAAAAAGCCCGCAACATCGGTATTGCCTGGACCCTGATCGCTTACCTGGGGGCATTGACGATCGGCTGGATCGGCATTGCCCTTTTCGGCCCNGGCACCTTGGCTGACCAGGAGCATGTCCTGCCGCTGGTGCTGCTCAAGCTTTTTCCCCCGGCCATCGCCGCTATTTTAATCACCGGCGCCATTGCCGCCATGATTTCCACCGCCGACTCGCTGCTCATCCTTTCGGCTTCCGAGCTTTCAGAAAACCTGATCAAGCCGCTTAGGAAAAATAGCAACGCAGCCAATTCCCTGGGTCAATCCCGGCTGATCACCGCCATGCTGGCCGCCATCGCCCTTGTCCTGGCTTACCTGTTTCCCTCAAAACTCATATTCACCCTGGTGGGCTACGTCTGGGCCGGCATCGGCGGTACATTCTCGGTGGTCATTCTTTTCACCCTTTTCTGGAAACGCTACCATGGCCGGGCCGTTATCGCCACCATTATCAGCGGTTTGGTCTTCACCATTCTCTGGAGCGTCACGGGCATGAACGCCAAGATCACCTCGCGGCTGCTCACCTTTTTCGTGGCCGGCGCCGTGGCCATCATTTCTACCTTTGCCCTGTCCAAAAAAAAATCAGCGACTCCCTGAACTGCTAAAAAGCCGAACACGAAATTTCCCCGGTTTGAACTAGAACCGCAGGGTAAAGACCGTGCCCGTTCCAGGCGGGGATTGGACCGCAATGACGCCGCGGTGCAGGCGCATTACCTGGCGCGAAAAACTCAAGCCGATTCCTGATCCTTCTTTTTTGGTGGTGAAGAAAGGGATAAAAACCTTATCCCTGGCTTCAGGAGCGATTCCCGGTCCATTGTCACTGACCTGGATGATCACCCGGCCGCGCTCATTCATCCAGGAAGATAGATGGATACTTGGTTTTTCACACCCGCCAAGGGCTTCCATGGCATTGAGCAGCAAATTGATCAGCACCTGCTCGGTCAAATCGGGATCGGCGGTCATTTCCAGAGAGGCCGGCTCGACATCGGCCGTGAAGGAGATGCCCTGACGGGACAGCTTGTCCTGCATCAGTTTTTCCACCCGTTGAAACATCTGGATGACCGGGAAAATTTCAAATTGCGGTTTGGGAATCAGGGCTACGCTGCGGTAGGCATGAACAAAACGCATCAGCCCCTGGCTGCGCCGGTCGATGGTCTGCAAAGCCTCGGTCACATCCTGGTTTCCGACCGGGCCGGCGCAATCATTTTCGCTTTCTGACGCTTGCAGCAGGGAAGAAGCGGTGGCGGCCAGGGAAGCGATGGGAGTTAGCGAATTCATGATTTCGTGAGTCAGTACCCGGGTCAGGCTTTGCCAGGCTTCGGTTTCTTTTTCTTCTAATTCGACCTGGATGTTTTGCAGCGAAACCAGTTTATAGAATTGATCATGCAATTTGAATTCGGTTGTATATAATGCCAGTTGCAGGGTTTCATCGGATTGCTCCAGTTTAAAAAGTGATTTTTCTCCGGGACGCAAACGCTGAATTTCGGCGACAAGTGGTTGAAACAAAGGCGGCAAATCGCGGATATTCCGCAAATGGGAAACATGGAGCAGGCGCTTGGCCACATTATTCAGCAGATCGACCGAGCCATCGGCCCGCAGCGAAAGCAGGCCGACACCGATATGCTGGACCACGGTCTGCAGGTAACGGTACTGCGCCTCTTTTTCCTCTCGGGCGTGTTGAAATTGGTCGCTGATTTCACGGAAAGCGGCGTTCAAATCGGCGAACGATCCGCCCAGCCCTTCGATACCTGGTGAAAGCGAAAAATCGTGGTAACGTACCGCCTGCAGGAATCTGGCCAGACCGCGGTTGGAGCGGTCAATATAATGAAACAGCGAATACAATGAGTAAACAAAAACAGCGGCGGTGAGCAGTGCCGGAAGTCCCAATCCGAAATCGTGCAGCAGGTAAAAGAAAAATCCAGCTGCAGCTACGATTACCATCAGCCGCCAGGCGATTTGAAAATGAAAGTGCCGGCTGATTTTCATGGCTGGCTAAACCGCCGATCAGAATCAAAGGCCATATTTTTCCAGGCGCCGGTACAAGGCGGCTCGGGTCAAACCCAGTTCCTTGGCCGCCTGGCTGATATTGCCTTGATATTTGCTCAGAGCGCGACGGACAAGCGTTTCCTCGGCTTGTTCCAGGTTCAAATCCTTAAAGGACAGTTCTTCAGCGTTTTCCGATATTTGCGAAAACGAAAAATCACCAGGCTGAAGCATGGGGGCATCGCTTAAAATCACAGCCCGCTCCAGGGTGTGCTTTAATTCACGGACATTGCCGGGCCAATGGTAAGTAGACATTTTTTTCAAGGCGGCTTCGCTGATGGTTTTCGGCGTTTTCTGGTATTTACGGCAGACCTGTCCGGTAAAATGTTCGGCTAGCGGTCTTAAGTCATCGTACCGTTCGCGCAACGGCGGCAGATGGATTTCAACCGTATTGATGCGGTACAGCAGATCTTGGCGGAATTGTTTGCGGTTGACCAATTCAGTGATGGGCATGTTGGTGGCACAGATCAGGCGAATATCGACATTAATGGGGGTATTGGAACCAAGGCGGGTAATCTGCCGGGTTTCCAGCACGCGCAACAGCTTGGCCTGCAAGCCCAGGGGCAGGTTGCCGACTTCATCCAAAAACAGCGTTCCCCCCGAGGCCAATTCAATACGTCCGATCCGGTCGCTGCGGGCATCGGTAAAAGACCCCTTGACATGGCCGAAAAGTTCGCTTTCGAAAAGCGTTTCGCTGATCCCGCCCATGTCGACGGCCAGAAAAATTTCGCCGGCCCGGGACGAGTGCCGGTGCAGGGCTCGGGCCACCAGCTCTTTGCCGGTGCCGTTTTCACCGATAATCAATACATTGGCGTCGGTGGCCGCCACCTTAGTGATGGTCTGGAATACCTTTTGCATCCCGGCGGAAGAGCCGACAAAATCATGAAAGGGATGGTCCAGGTCGGCGCTGAGCTGCTGCTGGCGCCGGCGCAGATTTTCCGCTTCGAAACGGGAAGAGCGCAGATTAAGGGCGGCTGAAACCGTGGCCAGCAATTTTTCGTTCTGCCAGGGTTTCAGCACGAAATCGCTGGCCCCATCCTTGATGGCGCGCACGGCCAGGCCGATATCGCCGTAGGCCGTGATCAAAATGACCACCGCCTGGGGATCGATAGCCAGAATTTTTTCCAACCAGAAAAAACCTTCCTGACCGCTGCTGACATCGCGCTCGAAATTCATGTCCAGCAGGATGACGTCAAACGTTTCATTGTTTAGCAGCTGCGGTATCAGGGCCGGGTTTTTTTCACCGCGCACGGATTCCACATGCTGTTTCAGAAAGAGCGTGGCCGCCTGCAATACGTCAACATCATCATCCACGATCAGGATTTTTCCGAAATTTTTTTTCATCATTCCCCATTTCATAAAAAAACTTAAGCAATTTCCCTGCCATTATAGCATAGTGCTGAAGAGTTCCCAACCACTGAGGAAATCCCCCGGTAGGCACCTGAGCTCTCACTACTTACTGTCCGGAAACGGACAGCAGTTGTTCCGCCAGCGGACATCTCCGGCATTCACTTTTCCGGGAAGGAGTAGGGAGCGGCAGGGCTCGTGATGGCATTTGTCAAGCCCAGGCGCATTTTCCGGCGCCGCGCCGCCCATTGCGGCAAATTTGGCATCATAGTTGCATTTGCATATTATGAGGTAACCAATGAGTATAGATCGCATCAGCGAAAAAAACCATATTCCCCAGCAACTTTCCGGCGGCCAAACCCAAGTTGATCTTGTTAAATTGAGTATAAATAAAGGAGAAGCAATATGTTAAAAAATTATTTCAAAACTGCCTTTCGAAATCTTGTCAAAAACAAATCTTATGCATTTATAAGTATATTTGGCCTGGCGATCGGAATGGCGGTTTGCATTTTACTTTTATTGTATGTCAAAAACGAGTTGAGCTATGACCGCTTTAATAAAAATGCGGATCATATTTACAGGTTGTGCCAACCTCAGCATCCCTATAATTCGCCGCAAACGGCAAAATTACTGGCGGATAACCTTCCGGAAATCAAAGATTTTGCTCGAATTCTTATAAGCGGAAACGATATTATTCAGTATAAAGATAAAAGATATATAGAAAAAGAAAATGTATTAGCCTATGCTGATGCCACTTTGTTTCGCATCTTCTCTTTTAAATTCAAACAGGGATATCCTGAAAAAGCTCTGCAACAGCCATTCACTATGGTGATTTCTGAAAAAGCCGCCCGCAAGTATTTCGGCGATGAAAACCCAGTCGGCAAAGTATTAAAATTGAATAATGAATACGATTATATGATTACCGGCGTGATGGAAGATATGCCGCAGAATTCCCATTTCTGTTACGATATTATCGCCACTCTCACCGCAATAGAAAAGGTAGTCGGCGTCGATTGGATGAACAATTGGGGATGGCAAAATTTCCTGGTTTATTTTCTCATGCAAGACCGATTTTCGCAACCGGCCTTTGAAAAAAAATGCAGCGAACTAATAGCTAAACACAGTAATTCCGGACCGAATAGTCCCGCGGTTAAATATTCAATACAAAACCTGAGAGATATTCACCTCTACTCCTCTCATCTTGAAGGTGACATTCAACCGCAAAACAGTATCACCTACGTGCTGATTTTCTCGGCCATCGGTTTTCTCATTTTACTCATTGCCTGCTTTAACTATGTCAATCTATTGACCGCCAATGCAACCACACGGGCAAAAGAGATCGCGATCAGAAAAGTAGCAGGTGCATCACGCAATCACCTGGCGATGCAATTTATCGGCGAATCATTTGTAGTACTATTTATGGCCTTGCTCATAGCGCTTATTTTTGTTGTAATGTGCTTACCTGTTTTTAATACACTTTCAGGAAAAGTACTGCCATTTGCAGCACTGACTCAAGTGAGCACGATTCTGGAAATTCTTGCTATGGTCATCGTCACAGGTTTTCTGGCCGGGTCCTATCCCGCTTTTTTTCTTTCAACTTTTCAACCGGCAAAAATGCTAAAAGCATACGCAAACACAGGTAAATCCAAATTTAATTTCAGAAAATTACTTGTCGGGGTTCAATTTACCATTGTCATTATTCTAATATGCAGCGCCCTTTTTATGTTTAGTCAAATCCATTTTCTGCAAAATAAAAATTTGGGATTTAACAAGGAATATACTCTAATATCGGAAGTCAATCATCCTGCTGATGATGTTGAGAAATATAATGCTTTGAAACAGGCACTCCTTGAAGAGAGTGCGGTCAAAAGTGTCTCTATCGCTTCACGTATTCCTTCAGATCCGCTTACTGACGGGGGAGCATTGATACCTCAGGGACAATCGAAGTCGATAGAATTGCCGTTTGTTCACGTACATGACGATTATTTTGAAACACTGGGCATCAAAGCTTCGCAAGGCCGCCTTTTCTCGAGTAAACTTAAAAGCGATGCCGATGAAGCCTTGATCCTGAATGAAGCAGCCGTAAAAAAGTTGGAGTTAAAAGGGAATCCGATTGGGCAATCGGTTGCTTGCAGTTGGCCGAAATCGAAAAGAAAAATCATTGGCGTTATAAAGGATTTTCACTTTGAGTCGCTTTATGAGACCATCCGTCCCACGGTGTTTGTTATTTTTTACAGACAATGTCACCAACTTATGGTTAAAGTTAATCCGTCAAGCGCCAAAAATACCATCCACAGACTTGAAGTTGTCTGCAACAGTTTTTATCCGAATGGGATATTTGAATTTCATTTTTTGGATACCAAGATTGAATCCCTATATCAAAAGGATAAAAATACTTTCCAATTAATGGGCTATTTTACCGCACTAGCAGTTTTTATTGCCTGCATGGGACTTTTTGGTCTGGGACTGATTATGATGAAAAGTCGGACAAAGGAAATCGGCATTCGCAAAGTGCTCGGCGCATCCATCTGGCAAATATTAATACTGTTTGCCAAAGATTTTAGCAGATGGGTAATCATTGCCAATATCATCGCCTGGCCAGTTGCCTTCTTTGCCATGAATAAATGGCTGCAAAACTTCGCCTATAGGATAGATATGACGATATGGCCGTTTCTGCTATCCGGGTTTTCAGCATTAATAATTGCCTTGCTGACAGTTGGTTATCAAGGTGTAAAAGCGGCGACAGCGAATCCGATTGAAAGTTTGCACTACGAATGAAAAACAATAATGATTTATAGAGGTAACCCATGAGCATGGATCAAATCATTAAAAAGAAGAAATGGCCTCGGCGGCGGATCATCACCTACACCGCGGCCGGGACATTCATTTTACTGATTCTCTATCTGCTGATCTTTCAGAGCAACCGCTCGACCCTCAACGTCGAAAGTGAAAAACTGACGATTTCGACCGTCCAGCGCGGCCCCTTCCAGGAGTTCATTCCGGTCATGGGCGAGGTCTTGCCCGTGCGAACCATATTCCTGGATGTCGAAGAAGGCGGACTGGTGGAAAAGATCTACATCGAGGCCGGCTCCACAGTAAAGAAGGGGGACAAGATCCTCAAGCTTTCCAACACGTCGTTGCTGATGGATATCATGTACCGTGAAGCCGAACTTTTCCAGCAGATCAACAACCTGCGCAACACGCGCCTGCTTTTCGAGCAAAGCCGTCTGGCGCTGGAACGGGATCTGGCCGATCTCGATTTCCAGGTGGAGAAGCAGAAGCGAAAATTTGAGAGCTACCAATCGCTGTACGAGGAGAAACTCATTTCCCGTCACGATTTTGAAGACACGCGTGACGAATACGCTTTGACGCAAAACAAACGCCGCCTGACGGCCGAGTCCCAGGCAAAAGACCTGGACTACCGTCAGCAGCAGATCGTGCAACTCGAAGACGCTGTCAAGCGCATGCAGGAAAATCTCCAAGTCGCCAAAGGCAAACTGGACAATCTGACCCTGCGCGCTCCGATCACCGGCACTCTGACCTCTCTGCAGGCGGAGCCCGGGCAATCCAAATCCCCGGGCGAACGGCTGGGGCAAATCGACGCCCCGGAAGGCTTCAAGGCACGGGCCGGGATCGACGAATTCTATATCGACCGCATCCAGAAAGGCAAACCCGGACAATTCGAACTTTCCGGCGGTACCTACCGTATGCAAGTCAGCCGCGTTTATCCCGAAGTCAAAGATGGGAAATTTTCGGTCGATCTGGAGTTTCCCGGCCGCCAGGCCCCGGGCATCCGTCGCGGCCAGACCCTGCATATTCGGCTGGAACTAAGCGATGTCGCCGAAGCACTGCTGCTGCCCCGCGGCGGTTTTTTTCAAAAGACCGGCGGCAACTGGGTTTTCGTGCTCGAGCCGGACGGCAAAACCGCCGTCAAGAGGGAGATCCGCCTGGGCCGGCAAAATCCGGATGTGTTCGAGGTACTGGGCGGCCTGCGTGCCGGCGAGCGGTTGATCACTTCCAGCTACGACAATTTCGGCGACAACGAACGCCTGGTTCTTAAGTAAGCCATGCAAACTATATCCCAAGGAGAATAAAAATGATCCAAACCAAGAATTTGAAAAAAATTTATACCACCGAAGAGGTCGAGACCTCGGCGCTCAACCAGATCAACCTGTCGGTCAAGGAGGGTGAGTTCGTAGCCATCATGGGCCCCTCGGGCTGCGGCAAATCGACGCTCCTGAACATCCTCGGCCTGCTCGACAACCCCAGCGAGGGGGAATACCACTTCGTGGGCCACGAGGTTTCCAAATATTCGGAACGCCAGCGCGCCCACCTGCGCAAGGCCAACATCGGCTTCGTCTTCCAGAGTTTCAACCTCATAGACGAATTGACCGTATTCGAGAACATCGAGCTGCCCCTGCTTTACCTGAAAGTAGGCAGCGGCGAGCGCAAGAAAAAGGTGCTCGAGGTCATGGAGCGCATGCAGCTGATCCCGCGCAAGAACCACTTTCCCCAGCAGCTGTCCGGCGGCCAGCAGCAGCGCGTGGCCGTGGCCCGGGCCCTGGTGGCCCGGCCGAAGCTGATCCTCGCCGACGAACCCACCGGCAATCTCGATTCGGCCAACGGCGACGAAGTAATGAACCTGCTTTCGCAGCTGCACAGCGAAGGGACGACCATCGTCATGGTCACCCACTCACCCGCCTACTCGGAATTCGCCCAGCGCGTGGTGCACCTGTTCGACGGCCACATCGTCACCGAGAATTTCAACCAGAAATTTCATGTCTGAGCGCAAAAGAAAATCGGGGACAAATACATAAAAAAGAGGGAGAACACTATGAGCCAGCACATTTTAAAAAAACCTGTCATTGATCTGAACACCATGGAAGGAAAGATCCAGCGCCGGCTGCAGCGGGGAAAAACCAAACTGCTCATTTCCCACATCCTTTTTTTCATAATGGCCGTGAGCGTCATTTTTTTCGTTATCTGATCTGACACCCGAATTTCACTATGCTTACAAACCACCTGAAAGTCGCCCGGGCAACATCATCCGCGCCGCCCGCGCCAACCCGGTGGACAGCCTGAGATATGAATAATGGTGTCCGCCAACGGACAGAGATGTATCAATAGCGGACAGGGGCGCGGAAGCACGATCGGAACGCTGCCGGCCTGATCCCGAAAATGCTTTCCCCATAATGATTTCGGTTGAATCCCGCCCCGAGTGTTTGGCACCATTTTTGCTTATTGTAAGGTGAGCCGAGCGTTCCGAAATGCCCGGGAGGTGAACCATGAGTTTGAAAGATATTTTGCAGAAACTGGTCAGCGAAAAATCCCCGGTATTGCTCGCCGACGGCCAAAGTGAATGGGAAGCTGGGGCCCTGCTGGAAAAACTTTCCGAAACCCGCCTCAAGACCAGCGCCCACATGCAGCCCGGGCTCTACATCGCCGAGATCAACGAAGCCGGCTACCTCGGCCGGGTGCTGTACAAGCTTAAAACCCTGGAAAGTTAAAATCCAAATATGAAGTGTACTGGAGGTTAAAATGAAAGATGTGGTTTTGTGGATCCCGGTCATGTTCCGCCGAATTGATGCCAATGAAAGCGGTCGCTAGAATTGAAAAATGAAACGACTACTCATTATTCTGTTTCTATTGGTGATTTTTTTGAGTTTCTTTGCCTTCGGAACCGAGGAAAAAACATTTTCGCTGCAGGAATGCCTGGCCATCGCCCTGAAAAACAACATCGCCCTGGGCATCAAGGTCGTGCAGGTCGAGCGCCAGGAAGGTTTGCTTAAGCAGACAAAAGAAAAATTCCTGCCAGCCCTGACTTTCCAGCTCGGCAAAGCCAAAACCAATACCCCATCCTATTCATGGATTGACGCCGAAGGCGCCATCAGCGCCGAAAGCCAGCAAATCTCCGGCCAGCTTACCCAGGCACTCTGGCTGGGAGGCAGCTTTTCGCTTCAAGTCGACACCAGTCAGTATGAAAGCAACCAGCGCTTCCAGACCATCAACCCCCGTTACGAGGGCGCGGTGACGTTCAAGTTGGTGCAGCCCCTGCTGCGCGACATGGGAAACCGCATCAGCCGCAAGAGCATCATCATCGCCAGTTACAACTGCAATATTTCGGCCAACGAATTGAAGACAGCTCTGCTGGACACCGTTTACCGGATCGAGGAACTCTATTGGAATCTGGTTTTTGCCGAACGCAATTTGGAAGCAAAAACACAAGCCTTGAAGTTGGCCGAGGATCTGCTGAACAAAAACAAGAAAATGGCTGAGCTGGGGGTCATCGCTGAAATTGAAATCCTGAGCGCCGAAGCCGAAACAGCCAGCCGCCAGGCGGAAATTCTGGAAGCCCGGGCCTTGCTGGAAAACAGCCGCGATGAATTGTATTCCACCATAAACCTGGGGGCTGAAAACGGGGGATCCGGCATCAGGATCCGCCCGAGCGACGATCCACGCCGCGAGGAAAAAACGGTGGATATACAGGAAACTTTGCGACAGGCGCTGGCTAACCGTCCCGATTACCTGAATACCGCCATCACCCTTAAAAGCAAGAATTTGGAACTGGGTTATGCCAAAAACCAGTTGCTGCCTGCGTTGAATCTCAACTTCCAATACTGGAGCCCCGGCCTGTCAGGAACCCAGATTATTTATCGGGATAACGACCCCTTTACCGGTGAGGTGATCGGGTTTATCCCCGGAGCGGTAGCCGACGCTTTTAAAAACGCCATGGAGTTTACTTACAAAAACTGGTCGCTGTACCTTTCGCTGGACATTCCTTTAAATTCATTTTTTTCACGCGGAGCTTATACCACGGCCAGGATGGAGCGCCGCGAAGCGCAGTTGCGCTGTTTGGATCTGGAAAGGCAAATCAACCTGAAGGTTTCCACCGTAGCCCGTTCCGTGGCCAGCAACTTCCAACGCATCCAAGCTACCCGTTCAGCCCGTGTACTGGCCGAAAAAAAACTGGCTGCCGAGGAAAAGCGCCAAGCCGCCGGCTTGAGCACCAGCTATATGGTTTTGCAATACCAGCGCGATTTCACCATGGCCGTGAGTACCGAGCTGCGGGCCTTGTGCGATTACAGCCTGGCCCTGGCCCGCCTGGAAAAAATTGCCGGCACCAGTCTCCAAACCAGGCAGATCGAATTTTCAGAAGAGCAAACCCTTTCCAGCCGTTAATAAAACGGCAGAAGTAGTGAGATAACTTACCTGATTTTAATAACCAGCAAAGTGATGTCGTCATACTGCACCGGCTGGTTGGCGAAGGCTTTGACTTCTTCCATGATGAATTTCGTCAATTCTTCGGCGCTGGCATTCCGGTTGGACCGGATGACGCTCTGCAAACGCTCATAACCGAATTCGTTGCCAATCAGGTTCTTGGCCTCGGAAATGCCGTCGGTAATAAAAACAATCATATCTCCGGTACGTAGGGTGATGGCTATTTCCTTGAGTTTTTCGCTGAAAACTGGTTCATCGACTGCGCCCAAAACCAATCCCGGCGGCACATGGGTTTCGATCCTGCCGCCGGAACTCAGGAAAAAAGGCATGTGCCCGGCCCGGGCCACGCGCAGGACCATGGCCTGCGGGTCAATCAGTCCGTAACTGGCGGATACAAAACGGTTTTTTTCCAGACTTTTTCTCAAAACGCCGTTGGCCTTGGCCAGCAGTTGGCCGGGATCATTGACCACGCCGGCCAGGGATTCAAAAATTCCCTTCAACTCCGCCATGATGAAGGCAGCTGCCAGGCCCTTTCCTGATACGTCGGCAATGACAAATCCCAAACGCCGGTCGTCCAGGAGGAAAAAATCGTAATAATCACCGCCGACTTCATAGGCCGGCGAGAAATAGACGGCGATATCGGCACAGGCTGCTTTTGGGGGGAACTGGGGCAACAAGCGGTGCTGGATCACCCGGGCCACCTCCAGCTCCTTGAGCAATCTTTCCTTTTCCAGGCGGGTCTCCAACATACGCGCGTTTTCCAAAGCCATGGCCGCGGAATTGGCAAAAGCCTCAATGGTCTGAATATCTTCTTCTTCAAAAAACGAATCCTTTTTGATAGCCATGAACAAATACCCGGTGGTCCGGTTCTTGACCCGCAGGGGAGCGATAGCCAGGGAGCTGAACGAAAAATTAAGGACATCATTCTGGATGTGTATCTTCAGCTTTTTATCCCGGAAAATCCTCACCGTCCGGTTATCCGGAACAATTTCACCCAAAAGAGCCAGGCTGAGCTCGCGCGCTTCGCGGTTGCCGATATTGAAGGCGGCCGGGACACTGAAATCATCATTTTGATTGATCAGCAGCCAGGAAAAATCGCTGTGGCAAACACCGGCGGTAACTGTGGTGACTTTTTCAGCTAATTCTTTGAATTCCATCGCGCCGGTGATCGATTGACTCAAATCAACCAGTGAAGCAAATTCTTCGGCTTTGCGGTCGTAGGCATCAGCGGTAGGCAAATGAAAGAGAGTGGCAAACAGGATGACCCCGGAATAGCAAACCCCATACAGCAGGATTATTTTCCCAAGCTGGAAAAATCCTGGAGACAAGGCCGAAATTATCGCAGCCATGGTCCGGCTGTTGAAAATCAGAATGGCATTGGTCAGGAAAATGCCCAGGGACAAGCCTGCCAGGACAATCAGATGTTTTTTTTGCTTTTTTACCAGGAAAGCGATCCATTTCACCCGGAATGAATTCAACACCACAAAACAAATGGATATGCTCATGAAAAAAGGAACGGCTACAGGCGCTATGGCCGAGGCGAAAAAGGAAAAGACGAAACAAATCAGCATGGCTTCGAAAAACCAACCGGGTTGGCGTGTTTTTTTCAAAAAGAACAATTCCCGCAAGGCGGAAAAAATCAGGCCCAGAATTGCAGTCAAAAGGATTAATATAAAACCGGCGGTCAGGCGAGCGACAAAACCCGCTTCACCCTTGACAGCAGACTGAAAATTCAAGCCGACCCAAACCACAAAAATAATGACAACCAGTGTGTCAAGAATTGTTATAATAAAAACAATGGCTAGAGGCCTGTCTTTTTTTTTAGTAAAGAGACCGCTGCCCACCCAAGTCCAGGCAGCCAACAATAAAAAAAGGACCAATTCGCTGCCCAGCAGAATCCCCCATGGTTCCAAGTGCGGCACTATTCCACGGAAAAGCAAATTGGAAATGGCCAGAATCAGGGCAATCCCCATCTTGGTTTTTTGGGTTACTCTCATTAAAAAATAATTCTTCACAATAGCAAAATAACACAATGCCCAATAAATTAAAAGCAGGCCAACCGGGCTTTTTCAACCTAAGAGGCCCGGTCTTACCTGCTTTTTCAGAGACCCTTGTCTCGATTGCTCTAACCCAGCAGAGCTGCGAAGTCCCCTGCAAAGGGGGGATAAGAACCTTAGATAGCAAATTCAAAATTTGTTCTAAAAAGCTAACAAATTTTAGAATTTGCTATAAGGCTCTAATCTTTCTTTTCCTGGCTGCGGGCGATGGCATAATAGATGATCATGGCCAATCCAGCCATAGAGAAAACCGCGCCGGCCGTAATTTCCCCGCGGATCTCAGCGGGCACCCAACCGTGGATTGCGAAAGTGATCATAAAAGCCAGACCCACGCCGATCATAACCAAACCCCACTTCAGAGCCGAAGCGGAGTTGTTCAGCAATTGGGGCTGAAACAAAAGTTTGATTTTCTCATCGACCAGGCCTTTGTCGATCAATTTGGTGCGGATGCGGTTTTCAGAAACCGCCTTGACCACCTCCAGGATAAAATAGCCGATAACCGCCAATACCAGAACCGGAACCATATCTTCCATGTTTTACCTCCAGGGTAATTTTTCCGGGCGGCTGCAACCGCCTCTGTTCAATCAGACAAGTAGCGGGGGGAAATGTTGCATTAAAATAAAATATTTTTGGCGCAACATTCACCATTTTAAAACGTTAGTTTATAATAAGGATGAAAAACGGAACACAAACGCAATTTTGTGGCAATGGAAAACTAATGAACCAGCTTGAGGAAGAAACCAGTTTGCTGATCCGCCAGGTCCAGGCCGGCGACCACCTGGCTTTTCATGCTTTTATTAAAAAATACCAGCGCCTGGTGGCGGCCATTGTGTTCCGTATGGTTTACAATGCCGCCGACCGGGAAGAACTGAGCCAGGAAGTTTTTCTAAAAATATTCGCCAATATCAATGAATTCCAAGGCGCCGCCAAAATTTCAAGCTGGATCGGCCGCATCGCCAGCAACACCTGCATCAACCACCTGCGCAAGAAACGCCTGCCCCTGTTTGACGATATCGCCGGTCCCGGACAAACCCTGGAAAATGTCGCCGGCAACAGCCCNNCTCCGGAATACCTGAATGAACAGGCGAACAGCAACCTGAACCTGCAGAGAGAAATAGACCGCTTGCCGGCGCATTACCGGCTCATCCTGACCCTGTTTCATTTTTCGGAAATGAACTATGACGAAATCGGCCAGGCCTTGAAAATGCCGGCCGGAACTGTCAAGAGCCATCTTTTCCGTGCCCGGCAAAAATTACGGGAGCGGCTGATGCCAGCCGTTCGGGAGGAAGCATGACAAACGGACATTTAAATGACGGACAAATCCAGGAAATCCTGGACAACATGACGTTTCAACCGGGTCAGTCCCTTGACCAGCATTTAGAGACCTGCGCCTCCTGCCGGCAACGATTCGAACAGTACCGACAGCTTTATGCCGGGCTGGCCGTTGACCCCGGCTTCACCCTGCCGCCAACATTCGCTGATTCTATAATAAAAATACTCCCGGTTTCCCGCCAGATTTTTTGGGCGCGGCCGGCAGTAAAAATAATCTTGCTAATAAGCGCTTGTGCCGCCGCGATGACCGGATTGTTTATTTTTGTGAACATGCGTCCCCTGGCCAACGAAGCCCTGCAGATTTTCGCCACCCTCAAAACGGCGTTCCTTTCCCTAAGTGGTCAAATGAAACAGCTTTTTGTCTGGTTGGGCGGCAACGCCAAGCCGTTCATTCTCGGCGGACTGGGTCTGTTCAGCGCTTTTATCTTCGATCGAATCCTGCTCCGGCAAATCGTGCGCCACAGCCACTAGACGAATCAGCGGCAGGGCGTGATTCTGCCATTGCGATGGCCGAAATGGTCTCAACGCCGACGATCAAAGTACTAACGTAGTTTACCGTGCCGGCAATACTGTTCGGCTTCCAGTTGCGTGGCAAAATACACACCGCCTTTCGCCTTGCAATCCTCGGCCGTGGCCGCCGTGACCACACTGTTTACACAGCACCAGCCGCGGGGAGGAGTTTGCTTACAATAACGATCGGCTTCCAGTTGCGTGGCAAAGTAAACGCCGCCCTTCTCCTTGCACAACTCGGGCGTGGACGCAACAACCACACCATTCACGCAGCACCAGCCGCTGGTGGGAGTCTGCTGACAAAAACGATCGGCTTCCATCTGAGTGGTGAAATAAACTCCGCCCTTCTCCCGGCATTCCGCTTCCGCCATAGGCGTCACCGTGCCTTTGAGACAGCAATATCCCAGGCAAGCCTTTTCAGCATCGGCTTTATTCAGGAAAAATAGTCCGCCTTTTTCCTTGCATTCTTCGGCCGTAGCTTCGATCAATTCGCCGTCCAGGCAGCACCAGCCGCTGGCGGGAGTTTGCTGGCAGTACTTTTCCGCTTCCGCCTGGGTGTCAAAGTAAACGCCGCCCTTCTCTTTGCACAACTCGGGCGTGGCCGCGAACACCACGCCATCTTTACAGCACCAGCCGTCGGCAGCCGACAAAAGCGCGGCGCCGGAAAAAACCAGCAACCCTGCCGCCGCAATCAAACCCATCACTCCAAGCCATGAAACTGTTTTTTTCATTTTTCCCTCCCGGAAAAACTCTGCCTGAACCTAATTGTATGATATATAAAGCTTTTTAGCAAAAATCTCATTTGCAAACAGCATTTCTGGATTTTTAATGATAATTTGACAATGGTCGCAAGAAAATAGTAAAAAGGGACCAGAGAAAAGGGAGTTGTAAAAAATGAATATATTCACCCCCCTGCAAGTGAAACACCTGACATTTAAAAATCGCATCGTCCTGCCGCCCATGGCCACGGAAAAATCTCAGCTCGACGGGCTAGTCAAGAAAGAAAGCCTGGCTTATTATCGGGAAATGGCGACCCGGGGCATGGCCCTGCTGATCGTGGAACACAATTATATTTCAGCGCAAGGAATGGCCAGCCCGGGGCAAATGTCCATTGCCGGCGATCAAACCCTGGCCGGACATAAAAAATTGAGCCAAGCGATACGGGAAAACGGAGCTTTGGTTGCCCTACAGATCAATTACGCAGGCAGCAATCGCCAGGAAACTATGCCCGGAGAGTGCCTGGGCGCCAGTCCCGTGCCGCACCCGGTCAGCCATTTGAATCCTCAAGAATTAAGCGAAAAACAAATAGCTGAAATTATCATCGCTTTCGGCCTGGCCGCGGCCAGAAGTAAGGCGGCTGGTTACGACCTGGTGGAGATCCACAGCGCCCACGGTTACCTGCTCAACCAGTTTTTATCGCCGCTGACCAACCGCCGCCATGACCAATATGGTGGAACCCTTATCAACCGCATGCGCCTGCTCATGGAAGTGATCGAGCAAGTGCGCTTCCGGGTAGGAACGGATTACCCGCTGCTGGTGCGTCTGGGCCTCAGCGACACGCCGCCGGGAATGGACCTGCACAAGGGCGGACTGANCCTGGAAGAGGGCATTGCAACAGCCAAAGCGGTCGCCAAAGCCGGGATCGACATTTTGGATATTTCCGGAGGATTGTGTGGCAGCCGGCCGGCCGGCTTGACAGGCGAAGCTTATTTTCTGCCCTGGGCGCGAGCGCTTCGTTCGACCGTCACGATACCGCTGCTGATCACCGGCGGCATCACCAAAGCTGAAACCGCCGCTGCAATCATCGAACAGGGCGACGCCGACCTGATCGGTATCGGCCGCTCTCTCGCCGCCGACCCGGAATGGCTCCTAAAGGCCAAAACTCAATTCGGTGTATAAATCTATTTTTTCGATTTAAGCGAATAATGATCCTTCTCAGCTATTGCTCAGAACTTGGCGCGGATCCTGGTGGAAAAAATCCAGCAACACCTGATACAATTCAGGATGAGCGGCATGCAGCGGCCAAGGATTTTCGAAAAACATCTCGCAGGCTACGGCAAAAAATTCGGCTTCATTCAGGGCGGCATAGGACGGCAGGATCGAACCGCNCTGCCGGTGCTCGCGCCATTCCCGGNTCAGGTNATCGGCCCAGGAATCGCTGCGCCCGCGCCTGGNCCGCCGCGNATATCTGCCGCTGATTTTCCTTTGTTCACGGTCGAAAAAATGGGCCAGTTCATGGATCAAAACATTACGCCCCTGGCTCGGATTGGCAAATCCCTGTTTCAGGCTCTCTTCAGCAATCAGCAGCGGCCCGCGCTCCGGCGCCTGGCCGGCAATATTTCCCTTCTCAACCTGATAGTTGCGATCAAAGCTCATACCCGGATAAATCGTGACCCCATCTGGCAGCGGCGGCTCCCATTCGGGCCGGCCATGGAGCATGGAGGCCACACCGGCGCCGATCAGCAACCGGGTTTGCCAGTCCACGGGAGCACCGCCGATACCAGCAATATTGTTATCGCTGAGAAAAAGGCTGATGTCGCGTTCAAATTTTTTTTTGGCTTCAACATCCAGGCCGCGGTAATATGCCGAACGGGAAAACAAAAATTCACGCCAGGAAAGCGCCATCGGCATACTTGCAGCCCGCCGGCGCCGCAAAGGTTTCTTTAACGCCAACCACAGATAAATAGCCAGCAACGGTGGCGTCACGAATAAAACAATTGCCTGGCCCGAAATAAAAAAGACCAGCGATCCAACCAGGATAATCAGCAGCGTGTAAAAGGCAACGAAAATCTTATCAATTTTGGAAATAATTTGCATGGGCTGAGAATCAACGCGTCCGGCCGCGGGCCAGGGAGAAAAAAACACCAGCGCCGCACAGGGCGGAAAAAATGACAAAGGAAACCTTCACGCTCTCCAGAAAAAGTGGATAGCTGGCCGGGGTGATTTGCGCATGGCCGATATACAAATAAAAAATCAGAGTGGCGATACCCATGCTCAGCATTTGCCCGATCATGCGCATGGTGCTCAAGGTCGCCGCGGCCACGCCGAAATATTTTTTTTCTACCGCGCCCATGACCGCATTGGTGTTGGGCGAGGAGAAAAGGGCGAACCCGAATCCTACCAGGATCAGGCCGGCCACGATGACTCCCAGGCCGGTTTGGCTGTTCAGCCAAATAAACAAAAAAAGACCGGCGGCGGAAATCCCCATGCCCAAAGAGGCCACCAGCCTGGGTTCCAAGCGGTCGGAAAGGTGGCCGGCCAGGGGCGAAAAAACAGCCATGACCAGAGGCTGGGCGATCAGGATCAGGCCGGCATCGCCCGGAGGCAGGCCCTTGATGTACTGCAGGTAAAGGCTTAATAAAAACGTCAGTGCAAAGGTGGCGCTGTAGTTGATCAATGCGGCCAGATTGGAGAAAGCAAAAACCTTATTGCCCTTGATCAGGCCGACCTGGAATATGGGATATTGAGTTCTGGCTTCCCAGGCCAGGAAAAACAGCAGCGCCGCCAAAGCGGCCAGAATCAGCGCCAGGCCTTCATAACGCGGCAACAGGGTAAATCCGAACATGAAAGCGGTCAGCATCAGGCAGTAAACCAGCGATCCCAGCCAATCAAACGCTTCGCCCCGGGATTCCCGCCATTCCTGGGGCATCTTCAGCCAGACAGCCGCCAAGATAAGGAGTCCCAAAGGCACGGTAGCTAAAAACAACGAGCGCCAGCCCAGGTGCTGGGTCAGCATACCTCCCACAAACGGTCCCAGCGANAAGCCGCTGTAAGTGGCGGCGACATTGATGCCCAGGACCCAGCCGCGCCGCTGCGGCGGAAAAACCGATGTCAATATGGCGATGCCGGTGCCGAAAATCATGGCCGAGCCGATACCCTGCAGAACACGGGCGCAAAGAAACAGCGGCACCGTCGGAGCCACGGCGGCCAAGAGCGAAGCGGCTGTGAAAATCACAGTTCCCCAGCTGAATATTTTCTTGCGCCCCACAATATCAGCAAGGCGGCCGAAGGGCAACAGGAATACGGCCGTTGCCAAAAGATATGTGCTCGCCACCCAACTGAGCAGGATGGCGTCCATGGCAAAATCCTTGGCAATGGCCGGCATGGCGATGCTCACCGCCGAGGCCATCATCGGTGTCAGCA
>JGI24132J36420_10000169_pt1 | contig 32682 bp, 26 predicted proteins | sample BarGraNGADG00212_3_FD_36420 | JGI IMG/M metagenome (IMG submission 36420) | reverse complement strand
TTTTGCCCATTCCAAAAAGACGAAGCATCTCCTTTTGACGTTGAACGAAATCGAGTACGTTTATTTTTATGGATTTTGACATAGCATTCAATTTTTGAAATGCAAAGTAGGTGAGCCTGAGCGACTCCTCCAAATCAAAGGTCTTTTGTACACTTATTAGGGGTAATTTGCCCCAATCCGGGGTGAAATTCTCCAAAGCGGGGTGAACAATAACTAAAAAACAAGGACCATTTTGCTTTAACTGAATAAATCAGCTACTTTTGTATATTCCACTTCACTAGCGTCATCAACGACCCCATGCCTCAGAAAACTCCTGATTATCTGTATGAAAAGAGCAACATCGTCCGTTTGATACTCTTCACGGCGGTGTTCGCGCTTGGCTTCATCAACCTTTATCATCCCTTTGGGTTTTTCGAATCGTTTAAAGTCACATCCTCCGTCTTTTTCCTTTATTCCAGTCTGATTACCCTGACAGGCGTTTTAGTGGTGGTCATCAGCCGCATCATCATGTACTATTACTGCAAGAAGAAAACCCTATCGCTCATCTATTACGGCCTTTGGGTCCTGGCTGAAATCCTGGCAATGTCTTCCTTCTATGCTTTATTTGAGAAGCTTGCCCTGCACGATACCCGCGATTTTGAAGAATTGATGAAAGGTTCAGCCCTGAATACCAGCCTAGTACTCCTGCTCCCTTACACCATCCTCTGGCTATATTTCTCCTGGACAGATAAAAAGAAAAGGCTGGAACAAATCGACCAAGAAGAAAACGTTCCGCTCCAAACCAAAAAAGGCATGCTCAGCTTCCACGACGAAAAAGGGGAACTGAAACTTTCCGTTCAATCCGATCAGCTGCTTTATTTAGAATCTGCCGATAACTACGTCAAGATCCATTACCTGAACAAAGGGAAAATCACCCATTTCATGCTCCGGAATTCCCTGAAGAATCTTGACGATAGTCTTGCCAGTACCCCCATGATCCGTTGTCACCGTTCCTATGTGGTCAACTTCGACAAGGTCAAGGTGTTGCGGAAAGAAAAGGACGGCATTTACCTGGCGATGGACGAAGAAAACATTCCCGACATCCCCGTTTCCAAAACCTACACCGATCGAGTGATGGCCAAATTCGCCCTCTATTCCGTGTAATCCATCCATCATGACTCTAAAAAATCAGAAAGTTTTCATAGAAACATACGGCTGCCAAATGAACGTGGCCGACAGCGAAGTCGTCGCATCCATCCTCGGCATGGACGGCTTTGAAGTGACCGAAACCCTCGCCGAAGCAGACCTCGTCCTGATGAACACCTGTTCCATCCGCGACAACGCCGAACAAAAGATCGTCTCCCGCCTCCAGTATTTCCAATCCCTTAAAAAGAAGGGTAAAAAACCGGTCGTCGGTGTCCTCGGCTGTATGGCCGAACGCGTCAAAGACGAACTCATCCGCGATCACCACGTGGATCTGGTGGTGGGCCCGGACGCCTATATGGACCTGCCCAACCTAATCGGCGCCGTCCAACAGGGTAAAAAAGCCATCAACATCGAGCTTTCAACGACCGAAACCTACAAGGACGTCATACCGACCCGCCTGGGCATGGGCCGCATCAGCGGTTTCATTTCCATCATGCGCGGTTGCAACAACTTCTGCACCTATTGCATCGTTCCCTATACCCGTGGCCGCGAACGCAGCCGCGAGGCCGAAACCATCCTGAAAGAACTCAACGATCTTTGGGAAAAAGGCTATAAGGAAGTGACATTGCTCGGGCAAAATGTCAATTCTTATTCCTACGAAAACGCCGACGGCAGCAAAATCAACTTCGCTGGACTGATGGCCTTGGTCGCCCAAGCTCAGCCCGGCATGCGCATCCGCTTCGCCACCTCCCACCCCAAGGACATGACCGACGACATCCTGGAAACCATCGCCGCCCACAAAAACATTTGCAACAGCATCCACCTGCCAGTTCAGTCCGGCAGTTCCAGAATCTTGAAACTCATGAACCGCAAATACGACCGTCCGTGGTATCTCGAGCGCATTGCAGCCATTCGTCGCATCATACCCGGGTGCGGCATTTCAACCGACGTATTCTGCGGTTTCCATTCCGAAACGCCCGAAGACCACGAACTGACGCTCTCCCTAATGCGGGAGGTCGGTTACGATTCCGCCTTCCTGTTCAAGTATTCCGAACGCCCTGGCACTTTTGCAGCCGACAAGCTCCCGGATACGGTTTCAGAAGAAATCAAAATCCAGCGACTCAACGAACTCATCGCCCTGCAAAATGAACTATCCGGTGTAAGCAACCACGAAGACATCGGCAAGACGTTCGAAGTCCTGGTGGAAGGATTTTCAAAACGTTCCCGCGAAAAGCTTTTCGGACGCACCCAGCAAAACAAAGTCGTCGTTTTCCCAAAAGAAGACGCCCATATCGGTCAATTCCGCCTCCTAAAAGTGACCGGTTCCACCTCTGCAACTCTTTTAGGTGAATTGATTTGAAATAAAATATAAAAAACGGGTGTTTTCATCGTATATTTGTGATAATTTTCGCACTTTTGCGCCAATTTTGGGGATACTGCGCTCATGAACAAACAAAAGACAATTAACGCAACAAGGGTTTTCAATGCAAGGTTCAATTCAATTGTCAGCATCAGCTTAGTGCTTTTGCTCACTGGAATCATGCTCGTGCTTGGTCTTGTTGCCAACCGACTTTCTCAACACGTCAAGGAAAATATCACACTTTCCGTCATTGTAGACGACGAAATGCACCTTCCTGATGTCAAGATGTTTCAACAACGACTGGCGGCTTCGCCTTGGGTCAAATCTGTAGAATACATCGATAAGGAATCCGCTTTGAAGGACCTGACCGAAAACCTCGGTGAGAATCCCGAAGATTTTTTGGGTTACAACCCCCTGTTAGCCTCTTTTGATATTTTCCTGAAAGCCGATTACGCCAATACCGACAGCATCAACGTCATTGAAAAAGCGCTGAAAGAGAACAAGGGCGTGCAAGATGTCATCTACCGCAAAGACTTGGTGCACTTGGTCAATGAGAATGTCCGCCGCATCAGCGTTATCCTGCTTGTCCTTGCCTTTTTCCTCACCATCATCTCCTTTTCACTGATCCGCAACACCGTGCGGCTCATGATCTATTCCAAACGATTCCTCATCCGCACCATGCAACTGGTCGGAGCCAGTAATAATTTCATCCGTAAACCCTTCCTGATCGAAAACCTCTGGACCGGCATCATTGCAGCTGTTGTGGCAACGGCCATTCTTTCAGGTTTGATGATCTATGTGGAACAACGCCTGAACGGTAGCCTGCAGCTGCTCGATTTCGCAACCATGGCCGTCGTTTTCTTTTCCTTGCTGATTTTCGGACTCCTCATCATCATCAGCGCTACTTGGCTGGCAGTGACCCGTTATCTGAAAATGAATGTCAGCGACCTATATTACGTTTAGAAACCACTTATTTTTAAAATAAAATGAACAAGAATTTTGCTCTTGGAAAACAAAACCTGATTTTGATCGGCATCGGCGTTACCATTGTGATCATAGGTTTTTTGCTGATGATGGGTGCACCATCGGGTAAAACCGAATTTAATCCGGATATCTTCAGTTTCAGAAGAATTATCCTGGCTCCAGGCGTCGCTCTGTTTGGATTCATTTTTGTCATTTTCGGCATCGTCAAAAAGAGCAAAGACGCGTAAACCTGCAGAATGGATTTTATTGAAGGAGAAATTCTGTATTTAAACAAACCCCTGACCTGGACTTCCTTCCAGCTGGTAGCTAAAGTGCGCAACACCATTTGCCGCCACCTCGATATCAAGAAGCTGAAAGTCGGACACGCAGGGACCTTGGATCCGCTGGCCACAGGAGTGATGATCATCTGTACCGGCAGAGCCACCAAACGAATTGAAGAATTCCAGTACCAGACCAAGGAATACATCGCCACACTGGAACTGGGCGCCACAACGCCTTCCTACGATCTTGAAAAGGAAATAGATAATCGGTTCGATTTCAGCCATGTTACCGAAAAAATGGTTGAAGAAACAATTGCAACGTTCGTCGGATGTATCCAGCAGGTACCTCCCTCCTTCTCCGCCTGCAAAGTGGATGGGAAACGAGCGTACGATATGGCCAGAAAAGGTCAGGAAGTCATCCTGAAACCGAAAGTGCTGGTCATTGATGAGATCGAGTTGCTGGACTGCCGGCTTCCGATGGTAAAAATTCGGGTTGTCTGCAGCAAAGGCACCTACATCCGGGCATTGGCCCGTGATTTGGGAGAAGCAATGAACTGCGGTGCGCACCTGACCGCACTATGTCGTACACGCATCGGCGAAATCCGGCTTGAAAACTGCCTGAACGTCGACGATTTTACGAAAGAAATGCTGAATGAACAATAATTTTTTAGACTCTATAAAAAATGAAGCTTTCCAAATTCAAATTTAAACTCCCGGAAGAACTGATCGCACAGTATCCGACTTACAACCGGGATGAATCGCGCCTGATGGTCGTAGACCGCGCTACCAAAACCATTGAACACAAGCTGTTCAAGGAGTTGCCCGGTTACTTCGACAACCACGATGTGTTTATTTTCAACGACACACGCGTATTTCCAGCCCGATTGTATGGTAACAAGGAAAAAACAGGTGCCCAAATCGAAGTCTTCCTGCTTCGCGAGCTGAATCAGGACTTACGCCTTTGGGACGTCTTGGTCGATCCGGCTCGAAAAATCCGTATCGGCAACAAGTTGTATTTTGGTGAAGACGATTCCTTAGTGGCTGAAGTCATCGACAACACGACCTCCCGCGGACGTACCCTTCGCTTCCTATACGATGGCACCCATGAGGAATTCAAAAAGGCTCTATTCGCATTGGGCGAAACCCCGCTGCCCCGCAGCATCAAACGCCCCGTGGAAGCCGAAGACGAATCCCGATTCCAAACCATTTTCGCCCGCAATGAAGGCGCCGTGGTCGCACCCAGCGCCGGTTTGCATTTCAGCCGTGAATTATTGAAACGTCTGGAAATCAAGGGCATAAACTTTGCCTATGTGACCCTGCACGCTGGTTTGGGCAACTTCCGTGAAATCGACGTGGAAGATCTGACCAAACACAAGATGGACTCCGAACAAATGTTCATTTCCGAAGAAGCTGTTCGTACGGTCAATACAGCCAGAGACGAAGGAAGAAAGATTTGTGCCATCGGAACAACCGTAATGCGTGCCTGTGAGAGTTCTGTCGGAGCAATGGGTCACCTGAAAAGTTTCGACGGTTGGACCAACAAGTTCATCTTCCCGCCCTACGAATTCAATGTGGCAAACTCCATGGTTTCCAACTTCCATACGCCACTTTCTACCCTTTTGATGATGGTGGCCTCCTTTGGCGGATATGATCTGATTATGGAATCTTACGAATTGGCCATTCAGGAAAAATACCGCTTCGGTGTCTACGGTGACGCCATGCTGATTATTTGATATGGCTCGGATTTACCTTGGACTAGGCTCCAACCTGGGAGACAAGGAGGCTTACCTACGGCAAGCCATAGAATCTATAGAAAAACAGATCGGGCAAGTTTTGGCCCGTTCTGTTTTTTTTGTTTCCGAGCCTTGGGGGTTTGAATCGGGCAATGGTTTTCTGAATGCCTGCGTGTCCGCTGAGACAACGATCACACCGAAGGAGTGCCTCTNGCTGTTGAAAGGCATTGAAAGCGCCCTGGGGCGCCCGGAAANGGNCTCAGGCGAGTACAAGGACAGGGTTATAGACNTNGACATCCTTTTTTACGACAATTTGGTGTTGGAGGAACCCAATCTGATCATTCCACATCCACTCTTGCATCAACGAAATTTTGTTTTGGAGCCGTTGGCAGAAATCGCACCGGATTTGGTGCATCCCATTTTTGGAAAAACGATAAAGCAACTCTTATCCGAGTTTAACGGACTATCATAAACTTACAGGCTTCCGATTCTGCTCCGTCTTCGGACGCACAAAAGACCAGATACACTCCGCTGGAAGCCTTCTTTCCATTCTTAAGACAACCGTTCCACGAGAACTGGCCCCCCAGGGACGTACCACTTACCACCGCATAACCATTCAAATCCGTAATTCTGACCTGAGTTTTTTCCATCAGCCCGGTCACCGTTATCTGACCATTGTACTCAGGTCGAACAGGATTCGGGAAAACATGTATGTCCTGGTAATTCACCTTACCCTCCGTAGCATCACTACGGTAGGAAACCAGCCCGGCATCCGTTCCAATAAAAACTTCGCCCGTTTCAGGGTTGATGGCAACAGACCAAATATAATCCGAAGGCAACGGACTGTTTTGCATGGTGAAATGATGCACTGTTTGAAGCCCATCCGAAGAAAGCAAGTAAATCCCATTTCCTTCGGTTCCTATCCATTTGCGATTTGCCCCGTCAACAGCCATGCAGTTGATTCGGATATCGTTCAGCAGGTAATCGGCGTTATCTGTGCCATCGTTTCTGGGAATCTTGATACGAGTGAACGTGTAATCCCTATCAAAAATCCTAGATACACCAGTTGCCAAAATTGGTCCGATATTCGAACCAATCCAAATTGTCCCGTTTTTATCCTCCACCATACAGCAAAGGGTGAAGGGCGTCAGGAGCTTGCCGTCCTGATCCGTAAAATTGTCAAAAGCCCTGCATTGGTCGTCGCTTGTATCGGTCAAAGTGCCGTTGTTGTCCAGAACAAAAATTCCATAACTGAACCTCACTGAATTCATCCATACCTGTCCTTTTGAAGTGAACAAAATGGAATTCCAAGTCGGTGCCGTCTTCATTGCAGGATAAAAAGGCTGAAACCAGGTTCCGTCCGGTTTGAGAATACATAAGGCAGAATCAGGTAAATTGCTTGTTTCTCCGTCCGGATAATACTTTGAATTTAAAACCCATAGATTACCGTCTTCATCGAATGTCGCACCATCCACACGACAAAACCGACCGGGAATGATATTCCGAAGGGGACAGTTAATATCGTTCGGACCATGTTGCTTGTAAAACAAGTTGTTCCTGAATTCCATCATACCGTCTCCCCAGGTTGTAATGAAATAATGGGTTTTATCGGCTGGATCTATCGCCATGTTCATAAAATCCTGCGACTTATATCCAAGAGCTGCATTCATCGCCTGCTTGTCGTTCAAACCACGCCACTGGTCGTCTTCAAAAATAAGCAAATCCCCATCGTAGAAATATCGGTTCCCCCAACGAGCGCCTGCCGTAGCATAATAAACACCGTCCTTAAAGAATGCATTCCAAGCCGTATTCTGAGTGGGCCCATCCGGAATGATGGAGTCTTTTTCCGTTACATAAGCTGCATTTTTATACTTTAGAACAGACAGTCCGGAGGTTCCGGACGCCACGTACAGTTTCTTGTTTTCTGAATCCCATGCAACTGAATTGTCTAAAATAGATTGGACAGAAATCCGATTCAAGTTTTTATCAAACATATAGGTCGTCGTCCCTGAACAGGCAAACAATGCGCTGTCCTGCAGAGAGATATCAGTGATGCCGGCATCACTGATGAAGGTTTGCCAATTGCCTGGAAGTCCCTTGTATAAAACACCATTTTGAGCCAATACAAAGAACTGATTGCCAAACCGAATGAGTTTTTTTGCCTTTGTTCCGGTTACAAAAGGGACCGTTTTCCAAAAAGAAACATCCTGCAGGTTATTCAATCGGCAACCGGCATAAATACTATTGGGAGTGGCTACCATCAACGAATCTCCCCATAAGCAGGCATCCGTGCAAGCAGTATAGGTAGAAGAAAAACCGAGGTAAAAATTTTCAGTATATTCCTTCTTGGCAACATCCAACACAATCAAGCCAACTCCAGTGGATAAAAGCGCCTCGTTTCCGATAATGCGTAGTCCATAAATGGTTTTATCACCGGTCAGAGATTTGTTTTTGAAATCAGGAAGATTCACCAGACCACTGGCTGTCAGAAAATCGACGTTACCGTCCGAATAGACCACGACCAGTGTTTTTTGTCCGGCACACCATCCAATGAAACTCACCGTGTGTCCGTTCAATCCATCAAGCGTGGTATAATTTTCAGTATATCCATCCAAAATCCGGTATGAAAACAATTTTCCACTGGCTTCCACATAGACTTTATCGTCTGCAAAAACCACCTGATCAGCCGTTTTATAAGAAAAATGTGTGCGCCATTCACCGATAGCGGGAGCGGCATAGGCCGATACCGACAACACAAAGGCCGCTGACCAGACTTTCAGAATTCTGTTCATAGGTTCATGAATTCAGCAAAAGCCTGAAAGGCCAAAGCTCGGTGACTAATGGTATTCTTCTGTTCAGCAGCCATTTCTGCAAAACTTTCTTCAAAGTCGTCTGGAAGAAATACCGGATCATACCCGAATCCGTCCGTTCCACTTTTTTCTGTCAAAATACGTCCATTGATAACACCTTCGAACAAGTGCACTTGACCATCCAGAATCAAAGCTGCCACCGTTTTAAATCGTGCTTTACGGTTTTGGACACCGTCCAGTTCCTTCAATAACTTTTGAATATTGTTTTCAGCAATGCAGTCCTCGCCAGCATATCGGGCAGAATATACCCCGGGGGCACCATTCAAAACCTCCACTTCGAGGCCAGTATCATCCGCGATGCAGTCCAATCCGTATTTTTCCCAAACATACCTCGCTTTCTGCACGGCATTTCCCTCAATGGTATCCTGCGTTTCAGGTATATCATCAAAGCACCCGATTTCTTTCAAACTTATCAGCTTGAAACGGGAATCCAGAATGGCGGAAACTTCGCCCATCTTGTGAGCGTTGTTGGTGGCAAATACTATTTTGTGCATGAATACTAAACGACTAAAGCTCCAATTTATTTGAAAGCTCCAACATTTTTCGAATAGGCTTTTCAGCTTTTATGCGAATTTCTTCTGGAATTTCAATTGCAGGCATTTCGTTCAGCAGGCAGCTATACAATTTTTCCAGGGTGTTCAGTTTCATGAACGAGCACTCATTGCAGGCGCAGGTGCTGTCATTCGGTGGTGCAGGTATGAATTTCTTGTCTGGACACGTCCGAACCATTTCGTGCAGGATACCCGATTCTGTTGCCACAATAAATTCTTCATTATCCGATAGTTGAACATATTTTAGCAAGGCTGCCGTCGAACCGATGAAATCAGCCAAAGTGAGTAAAACTTGTTTACACTCCGGATGTGCCAGAATTTTAGCCTTAGGATACTCTTTTTTCAGTTGAACCAACTTTTCTATTGAAAACTGTTCATGAACATGACAGGCACCATCCCAGAGCAACATATTCCTGCCTGTCAGACTGTTGATATAATTTCCTAAATTCCGGTCTGGACCGAATATAAGTTTTTCATCTTTTGGAAAACTTTGCACAATGGCTACGGCATTGGTCGAGGTGACCACCACATCGGTAAGCGCTTTTACTGCTGCCGAAGTATTTACATACGTAATGACCTTATGATCAGGATGTAAATTGACAAATTCAGCAAAACTGTCTGCCGGACAACTGTCTGCCAAGGAACAACCGGCTTCCATATCCGGGATAAGAACTTTTTTGTTAGGTGATAATATTTTAGCGGTTTCACCCATAAAATGCACCCCGCAAATAACCAATATATCCGCATCTGTTTTAGCTGCTTGTTGAGCTAAAGCTAGGCTGTCTCCTATAAAATCAGCAATATCCTGAAGGTCGTCGTTTTGATAGTAATGGGCCATGATGACCGCATTCTTCTCCTTTTTAAGACGGTTTATTTCAGAAATGAGCGCTATCTTTTCCATATATACTTAACTTAACAGCACAAAATTAAGCATTTTATTCCTAATTTAGAGCACTAAAAAATTTTTGCATGAAAAAACTCAGCATACTGGAAATGAACCGTTTATCTAAGGATGAATTCAAAAATACGACTAAAATTCCATTGACTGTCATTCTGGATAATATCCGAAGTTTGCACAACATCGGTTCTGTTTTTCGTACGGCCGATGCCTTTCTAATTGAGAAAATCATACTTTGCGGTGTTTCTTGTCCGCCCCCCCATCCTGAACTTCATAAAACAGCTCTTGGTGCTGAAGACACTGTTGATTGGATATATACGGAAAGTACATTGGAAGCAGTTCTAGAGCTTAAAAAACAATCCTGCTTTGTTTTTGCAGTGGAACAGGCCCATGGAAGTGTTTCGTTGAATGATCTTGTTTTAAATCCATTGAATAAATATGCCATTGTATTGGGTAATGAAGTGAAAGGTGTTCAACAGTCCGTTGTTGACATTTGTGACGCTTGTCTTGAAATTCCTCAACATGGTACCAAACATTCTCTGAATGTATCCGTTGCATCAGGAATCGTTCTTTGGTCATTTTTCAAAAAGCTTGGAAAGCTTTGAACGTGGTAACAAACAACAGTCTCTTATTATTATTTAGTTTTTAAAGTTTAAAAAGAAAAGATAGTATAATAGACTGTTGATAGTGTTGATCGATTTTTATTTTTATTTCGCTCCAAACACGTTATGAATAGTTATTTTACTTTATGAACAGGTTATCAACCATTAAAAATTTCATAAAAATATGATATTCAACCATATTCAACCATTTCAATATTTATTCAAAAAAGAGATTGTTCATACTTTTCGGATTTCATTATTGTTGATAGCATTGTGAACATCGTTCATGGATTTTTACAAATACGCACCGAGGTAAAAGTTGTTGACTAAATCACACCATTTTTTCCTACTTATCCACAGCTGTTCACAACTTATCAACATCCTTTTTCCTATATTTGTTAACCAAAAAAAAGAAAAGTCTTTTGAAAAATATAGCTGAAAATACCCCGTTGATCAAACAGTATTTCGAGATGAAAAGCAAACATCCCGATGCTGTACTCATGTTCAGAGTCGGTGATTTCTACGAGGCATACGGACAAGATGCCGTAGAAGTCGTTGAAATACTTGGTATTGCTATGACCCGTAAATCCAATGGTGCCGGCGGTCCCATTGAAATGTGCGGATTTCCCCATCATGCTTTGGATAATTTCCTGCCCAAACTGGTTCGTGCAGGCAGAAGGGTAGCCATCTGCGATCAGTTGGAAGATCCCAAACAAACTAAGAAATTGGTGAAACGCGGCATCACAGAACTGGTTACACCAGGGGTTTCCACCAATGAACACATACTGGATCAAAAAGAAAACAACTTTCTGGCCAGTCTTCATATGGAGAAATCACATGCAGGCGTAGCTTTTCTGGATATTTCAACCGGCGAATTTTTAGCAGCTGAAGGCACTTTCGACTATGTTGACAAATTGCTGAACACCTTCTTACCCAAGGAAGTGCTTTATGAACGCGGAAAAAAAGAACTTTACAGACAGCATTTCAATTATTCGTCCGCCAAATTCGAGTTGGACGATTGGATATACAATGAAGAATCTGCCAATATCCGTCTGTTAAAACAATTTCAGACCAAAAGCTTGAAAGGTTTCGGCATCCAAAGCCTTCAGGCAGGCATCATTGCTTCTGGTGCCATCCTATATTATATGGATCTGACCGAACACAATCAACTAGGTCACATCCAATCTATTTCCAGGGTGGAAGAAGACCGTTTCGTTCGATTGGACCGTTACACCATTCGCAGCCTCGAATTATGCGATACCATCAACGATGGCGGTCGCAGCTTGTTAAGCGTGATCGATCAGACTAAAAGTGCCATGGGGGGACGACTGCTTCGTCGCTGGTTGCTTTTTCCGCTCAAAGAACTTGCTCCCATCGTAGAGCGCCAGGACATCGTCGACTATTTTTTCAAGAACCCTGAACTTCGAGAATATATTTCAGGAAAGCTAGGACTCATCGGCGATCTGGAACGCATCGTTTCCAAAATTTCGGTCGGAAGGGTTTCTCCGCGTGAATTGGTTTATCTGAAAACTTCCCTTCAGGCTGTCGATGATATTCGCCGTTCCGTTCAGGAGGATGTTTCGAATTTGGAAGATCAAGGGTATCAGGCCCTTTTGCGATTGGTAGAAAAAATGAATCCTTGCGACGATATTCGCGAACGTATTCACAGAGAAATTGTGGACACTCCACCCATTGCCCTGAATAGGGGTGATGTGGTGCGTGACGGAGTGAATGCCGATCTTGACGAATTGCGCGCCTTATCCACTTCAGGCAAGGATTTTCTTCTGGCCATTCAGGAACGCGAAGCCAACCTGACCGGAATAGCCAGTTTGCGCATCAGTTTCAACAGCGTCTTCGGCTATTACATCGAAGTGCGCAATTCCCAAAAAGACAAGGTCCCTGCTGAATGGATCCGCAAGCAAACCTTGGTCAATGCCGAACGCTACATCACCCAGGAACTCAAGGTTTACGAAGAAAAAATTTTAGGTGCCGAAGAAAAAATTCAGGCACTGGAGCTGATGATTTTCACCGAGTTGACGACGGAATTGTCCAAATACATGGCTGATATACAGCAGAATGCATCGCAGATTGCTCAATTGGACTGCTTGATTTCCTTTGCTCTGGTTGCTGTTCAAAACAAATACCAGCGACCCGAATTGGAAGTCAGCGACCGCCTTGAAATCATCAATGGCCGCCATCCTGTCATCGAAAAGCAATTACCTTCGGAGGAACCCTATATTCCGAACAGCGTCCAGATGGATAGCAATTCGGAACAGATCCACATCATCACCGGACCGAACATGGCAGGTAAATCTGCCTTTCTTCGCCAAACGGCCTTGATTGTATTGATGGCACAAACCGGTTCCTTTGTTCCTGCGGACGCCGCTCATATCGGTATTGTCGACAAGATTTTCACGAGAGTAGGGGCTTCCGACAACATTTCCTCAGGCGAGTCCACCTTTATGATTGAAATGAACGAGGCTTCCGACATTTTGAACAATATTTCACAAAACAGCTTGATTTTGTTCGATGAGTTGGGTAGGGGAACCTCCACGTACGACGGCATCTCTATTGCCTGGGCCATCGTGGAATACATCCACGAACATCCCAAATTCAAAGCTAAAACCCTGTTCGCCACTCATTACCACGAACTGAACGAGATGGAAAAATCCTTTTCTCGTATCCGTAATTACCACGTGACGGTTAAAGAAGCAGACGGAAAAGTGATATTCCTGCGCAAGATGGAGCGGGGTGGAACCGAACATAGTTTCGGTATTCATGTGGCTAAAATGGCCGGTATGCCGCAAAGCATTCTCAAACGCGCCAATCAGATATTAAGTCAGATGGAGACCGAAAACCGCAAAGGCAGCATCCATAAACCAACGCAGGAAATTGCTAGTGAAAGGGGAGGGATGCAACTGAGTTTTTTCCAGCTGGACGATCCTATTTTGTCTCAAATTCGCGATGAAATCATCAAAGTGGACGTAAATAACCTCACACCGCTTGAAGCACTCAACAAACTCAGTGATATCAAACGGATTCTCAAAGGAACGTTTTGAGTAGCGAGCGCAGAGACAATGTTTACATTGGCTATGCCGAGTCACGAAAAACGACTGTTTAAAATAAACGAAAATAAGTTTAGACGTTGAAACGGAAGTGCATGATGTCACCGTCCTGAACGATGTATTCCTTGCCTTCCACGCTCATTTTGCCTGCTTCTTTCACAGCAGCTTCTGAACCATATTTGATGAAATCCTCAAATTTGATGACTTCAGCCCGAATGAACCCTTTTTCAAAGTCCGTGTGGATTACGCCGGCACAAACCGGTGCCTTGCTGCCTGTATGGAATGTCCATGCGCGTACTTCCGGCACACCGGCCGTCAAATAGGTACTCAGTTTAAGCAATTCATAAGCAGATTTGATCAGGCGGGATACACCTGATTCATGCAAACCTATTTCATTCAGGAACATTTCACGCTCCTCGTAGGTTTCGAATTCAGCGATTTCAGATTCGATTTTGGCCGCGACAACTAATATTTCAGCATTTTCATCCTTGACCGCTTCGCGAACCATATCTACGTATTTGTTTCCACTTACGGCAGACGCTTCGTCCACGTTGCAGATGTACATGACAGGTTTGTTCGTCAGTAAAAACAAGTCACGGGCTATTTTTTCGTCGTCCTTGGTGTCGAATTGTACCGAACGGGTGGACTTGCCTTGTTCGAGTGCTTCCTTAAATTTCAGGAGCACTTCCAGCACTTGCTTGGCTTGCTTATCACCACCGGTCTGCGCTTGTTTCTGCACTTTCTGAATGCGGCTGTCAATGGTTTCCAGATCCTTGATCTGCAGTTCATAATCGATTATTTCCTTGTCTCGGACAGGGTTGACACTTCCGTCCACGTGGGTCACATTTTCGTCGTCAAAACAGCGAAGTACATGTAAAATGGCATCTGTTTCGCGGATATTGGCTAGGAATTTGTTTCCTAGACCTTCTCCCTTGCTGGCACCTTTAACTAGGCCGGCAATGTCCACGATTTCGACCGTCGTAGGAACGATGCGGTGCGGGTGGATCAATTCAGCCAGCTTATTCAGCCGTTCATCGGGTACGGTGATGACACCGACGTTGGGTTCAATCGTGCAAAAAGGGAAGTTTGCAGCTTGAGCCTTTGCGTTCGAAAGACAGTTGAACAGGGTGGATTTGCCGACGTTTGGCAGGCCGACGATGCCGCATTGTAATGCCATGTGGAAATAAATTTTGGATAATACCTTTTCTATGAAACCTAAAATACCTCAAGCGGGAATGCTTTCGGGCGGCAAAAGTACAAAAAATCAGCCAATTTTACGAATGTGCCTCCAGCCAATTCTTCCCGACGCCAACGTCAGCCTTTAAGGGAACATCCAAATGGACAGCATTTTCCATCTCATAGGCTACCAATTCTTTCACTTTTGCAAGTTCGTTTTCGGGAACTATAAAATTCAATTCATCGTGTACCTGCAGAATCATGGTGGTTTTAAGGCCTTGTTTTTCCAGTGCCTGGGCAATCTTAACCATGGCTACTTTGATGATGTCCGCAGCCGTTCCTTGTATGGGTGCATTGATGGCATTCCTTTCTGCATACCCTCTCACATTGGCGTTCTGCGAGTGAATGTCCTGCAGGTATCTTTTCCGGTGATACAGCGTTTCCACCCATCCGTTTTCCCTGGCCTTCGCAATGGATTCATCCATATACGCCTTGACTCGTGGATAGGTGTTGAAGTAGCCGTCAATGAGTTCTTTGGCTTCGGTTCTTGACACGCCCATCCGTTCAGCCAGTCCAAAAACAGAAATGCCGTAAATGATTCCAAAGTTGGCGGTTTTTGCCTTTCGACGCATATCCGAAGTGACATCTTCAAGCGGGATTTTGTATATTTTCGCAGCTGTCGCCGCATGAATATCCAAGCCGTCCTTGAAGGCCTGTATCATAAAAGGATCCCCGCTCAGATGTGCCATCAATCTAAGTTCGATCTGAGAGTAGTCCGCTGAAAGAAAATAGGTTCCCGGTTCGGCCGAAAACGCTTTTCGGATTTCACGACCCTGTGCATCTCTTACCGGTATGTTCTGTAGGTTCGGATTGCTGGAACTCAACCTTCCAGTTGCTGTAACAGCCTGATTGAATGAGGTATGTATTTTTCCTGTTCTTAGGTTGATCAATTCAGGCAGCGCATCGATGTAGGTACTCAACAACTTTTTCATACCCCGCTGTTCCAATATTTTTTCAATGATGGGATGCTTTCCTTTGAGCGCTTCCAATACATCTTCGGATGTCGAATATTGACCGGTTTTTGTTTTTTTTGCCTTACCTCCAATGGCTAGTTTATCGAACAAAATTTCACCAATTTGCTTGGGTGAATTCACGTTGAAAGACTGCCCTGCCAATTTCTGGATTTCAGTATCCATCTTTTCCAATTCGGCCGTCATGATGACTGATGATTCTTTCAATGCAGTCCTGTCAATAGCAATACCGGTCGTTTCCATTTGGGTCAAAACCTTTACTAAGGGCATTTCAACCTCATAGCATAGGAAGTCCAGGTTTTTTTCGTGAATTTCTTTTTCCAGGATGTATTTCAATTGCAACGTGATGTCCGCATCCTCCGCTGCATATTCATAAACATTGGCAGGAGCGAGGTCCCGCATATTTTTTTGATTCTTGCCTTTCGGCCCAATCAATGCATCGATGTGAATGGTCCGATATCTTAGAAAAATTTCAGCAAGTAAATCCATGTTATGTCTTTGCTCGGGTTGAAGCAAATAGTGGGCAATCATGGTATCAAAAAACGGACCCTGTACATCAATGTCGTATTTTTTCAAAACGACCATGTCGTATTTGATGTTCTGCCCAATTTTCAAAACCGAAGCTTTTTCGAGAATCGACTTCAAAGGTTGCACTTTTTCATATCCATCTTTTCCCGGAGGAACCGGAAGGTAATAGGCTTCATTTTTTTTCCATGAAAACGACATTCCGACCAATTCGGCTTCGATGGCATCCAAACCCGTGGTTTCTGTGTCAAATGAGAAAAATTCCTGAACACGGATTTCAGCCAAAAAGAGATTTATTTTGTCCTCTGAATCAAGTAGATAGTAGGAGTGGGGTACCTCGCTCAAGCCTTTGAGATTCGAAAATTCAATTGAGTTCGGGATTTCGTCCGCGTTTGTAGAATTCTCAAGGGAGTTTGAGGAGTCCATTTTTTCATCTGTTGAAGTAGGTTCATCCCAAAGTGAAAATTGTCCAACCGGAGCTGTTTGTTTTTTTCCCGTCGTTTTTTGTATTTCGGGTTGCTCTACTTTTTTTTCTATTTCCGCAGGACGCGCATTTTGAAGTTTGTTCAAGTGCGTCCGAAATTCCAACTCTTCATAGATCTGACGAAGGGCGACTACATCCACCGGATCCCGATGCAAATCTGATTCATTGAATTCAACAGGGACATCGATTTTGATTGTTGCTAAAAATCGGGAGAATTCAATTTGATCCTTATTGTTTTCAATTTTTTCTTTCAGCGAACCCTTTAACTTGTCGGTATTGTTCAGCAAATTTTCGATACTGCCGAATTGGGCGAGCAATTTTCGAGCTGAAACATCTCCGACTCCAGGACAACCCGGAATGTTATCCGACGTGTCACCGACCAAACCCAGATAGTCGATCATTTGAATCGGACTATTCAGCCCATACTTGCTGGTTATCTGCTCAGGCCCTAAGATTTCAATTTCGTTGGAACCGTATTTTGGCTTGTACATGAAGACTTTATCGGTGACCAACTGGCCATAGTCCTTGTCCGGCGTCATCATATAGACCGTAAAACCCTCTTTTTGTGCCATGACAGACATCGTGCCTATCACATCATCAGCTTCAAACCCCATTATTTCAATGATGGGGATATTAAAAGCTTCAATTATTTTTTTAATCCAGGGAACAGACCAGGTAATCACTTCTGGTGTTTTAGGCCGTTGCGCCTTGTACTTTTCGAAGGCATCATGACGGAATGTCGGTCCTGGAGGATCGAAGCCAACTGCAATGTGGCTTGGATTTTCGCGACGAAGCAAATCTTCGAGCGTATTGAGGAACCCGAAAATGGCAGAAGTGTTCTGTCCTTTCGAGTTCATCCGCGGATTGTTTATAAAGCCGTAATATGCCCTGTAAATCAATGCATAAGCATCGAGCAGGAATAATGTTTTAGAGGGATCCATGTAAACCTGATGTTTGTTGTCGTAAAAGTACTAAAAAATGAGCAAGCGTCATTTTTTTATTATTTTTGTAATCCCAAAAACTCCCTATGATAGAACAGATCCGAAAGCCGGTAGAAAAAGATTTTCAACGATATGAAACAGCCTTCAAAGAAGCGATTCATACTGACAATAGCCTATTGAAGACCATTTTGACCTATGTCAGGACGACTAAGGGAAAAGAGCTGCGTCCCATTCTTACATTGTTGGCTGCAGGAATGTTTGGTTCCGTCAATGAGGATACCATCCGGGCGGCCGTTTCACTCGAATTGCTTCATACTGCCAGTCTGATGCACGATGATGTCGTTGATCAGACGTATGAGCGCCGTTCAAAATACTCTGTCAACGCTTTATGGAACAATCGTATCGCCATATTGGTCGGCGATTACTACCTTTCCAAATCCGCCCATATTACAGCAAAAATGAAGACCAGGCGTGTCACTACCATGCTTTCACAACTTGGTTGTGATTTGTCTGATGGCGAGTTGCTGCAAGTCTCTAACGAACGGAAGCTATTGATTGATGAATCGGCATACCTGGATGTCATTCGGAAAAAGACAGCCATGACTTTTGCTTTTTGTACGCAAGCGGGAGCCATTACTGTTGAAGCCTCCGTTGAAGACGAAGAAAATCTCCGTTTGTTTGGAGAGAATCTGGGCATGGTTTTTCAAATCAAAGACGATATTTTCGATTATTTTGCGTCAGGCAATATTGGTAAACCGACTGGAAATGATTTGAAAGAAGGCAAAATGACACTACCGTTGATTTTTGCACTGGAGCATTCCTCAAAGGAGGTGAACCGACCTTTCCTGAATATGATTCGAAACCGTGCTTTTACCCCTGAAAATCTCGCTAAAATGAGCCTGTTCGTACGCCAGGCAGGTGGTATTCAATATGCAGAGAAAAGAATGAGAGATTTCGGTGAAATGGCTAAAAAGAATATTCAAAAGTATCCTGTTTCACCGTTTCACGATTCCCTAATCGCATGTCTTGACTATGCGATGAAACGTACAAAATAGAAAAGGTTGTTTTTATCGTCAGAACGCTATAGTCGGTTTTTCCATGATATCAGTCAGGATATTGTTTGCCAGACGACTGGCTCCAAACCGAAATAATTCTTTTTGCAACCATTCTTCCCCCAAGATGTCCTCAACGATGCAATAGTAATCTAGTGCCTCTTCAGTGGTTACAAGACCGCCAGCGGCTTTAAAACCCACTTTTTTGCCAGTTTTATCAAAGTATTCCTTGATAAGTTTGCATATGACATAAGCGGCAGTGGTGGTGGCTGCCGGTTGTTGTTTCCCAGTGGATGTTTTTATGAAGTTCGCTCCCGATTCCATGGATAGGATGGATGCGATCCGCAACTCATCTATTTTCAGGGATCCGGACTCCAGAATGACTTTCAAATGTGCTTCCCTGCAGGCATCCTTGATTTCCTTAATTTCTTCGACAATCTCATCGTATTTCTTTTCCAGTAACTTACCAACGGAAATAACAATATCGATTTCACTTGCACCATCCAGTACTGCCAGCGAAACCTCAGCCACTTTAACTTCGATAAAAGTCTGGGAATGAGGGAATCCTGCTGCAACAGAGGCAATTTCCACACCTTCTGTCAGACATTCCCGAACGGTTTTAACCATGGAAGGATAAACGCAAATAGCTGCAACATTCGGTAGTTCCGGATAATTTTCGCCAAAGTCGTTTACTTTTTGTACCATTTTAGCGATACTTTCCTCTGTATCAGCTGTATTTAGGCTGGTCAGATCGATGCAACTGAGCATAGTTTCATATACTTTTTTAGTATGGTTGGCCGCTTTTTTTTTCAGTAGAATTTCTTCAATGCTTTTTTGTACCTCAGCCTCATTGAAAGTGGCATATTCTTTTAGGGCGCTCGTAATCTTATCCATTTCAGTATAATTTTGGATTATTCAAATGTCTGTTTGTATCTCGTTGGGTCTTCTTGCGAAGATTGTTTTCAAAGGCTTCGGTCAAATCCACTCCTGTCTGATTGGCAAGACAAATCAGTACCCAAAGTACATCTGCCAATTCATCTCCCAAATCGTCGGTGGATTCATTATTTTTTACTGACTGATCCCCGTATTTTCTGGCAATTAGTCTAGCCACTTCTCCGGTTTCTTCCGCTAAAATCGCCATATTTGTCAGTTCACTGAAGTAACGGACGCCATAGGTCTTTATCCATTCATCAACCTTTTGTTGTGCATCAGAAATTGTCATCGTTTCACTCTTTATTTTTTGTGTCCATATACAGTGTTACTGGTCCATCGTTGGTCAGACTGACCTTCATGTCCGCTCCAAATATTCCGGTTTCGATCGGTTTGCCCAATTTTTGATTCAACACTTGCTTGAGGTTTTCATATATCGGAATGGCAACCTCCGGTCTTGCTGCTTTTAAAAAAGAAGGACGATTCCCTTTCTTTGTCTGTCCAAATAGCGTGAATTGACTGATTAACAATATATTACCATTAATATCCAATATGGATTTGTTCATCAGTCCGGCTTCATCCCCGAATATGCGCAATTGAACGATCTTAGAGCTTATCCATTCTATATCTTCCTGATTATCTGCATCTTCAATGCCAATCAAAATTAGTAGCCCTTCTTTGACAGCTCCTTTTACGACTCCGTCAATTTCAACTTTTGCGTTGGAAACTCGTTGAATTACCGCTCTCATTCTGCATTTTTAGACTGTAAAAATAGCGATATTTTCTCAGCCTTGGATGCTCCAACAACTTTTTGAAGGCTTTCCAGGTTCGCTTCCCGAATCCGTTTCACGCTTTTGAATTCTTTCAATAGAAGCGTTTTGGTTGCTTCACCAATGCCGGGTATATCATCAAGGACCGAGGTTATTTGGTTTTTGCTTCTGCGCATGCGGTGATGCGTTATGCCAAACCGATGCGCCTCGTCCCGAAGCTGCTGAATTAATCGGAGAGTTTCGGAGTTTTTATCCAGATATATGGGTACGGAATCATTCGGAAAAAACAGTTCTTCCAAGTTTTTCGCTATCCCAATTACCTGCAATTTGTCAAACACACCAATTTCTTTCAAGGCTGTTACCGCCGATGAAAGTTGCCCTTTGCCACCGTCAACGATGACCAATTGAGGCAACGGTTGACCTTCATCCAGCAAACGTCGGTATCTCCGTGTAAGCACTTCTTCCATAGACGCAAAGTCATCAGGTCCAACAACCGTTTTGATGTTGAAATGCCGATAGTCTTTTTTAGATGGTTTCGCATTTTTAAAAACAACACATGAAGAAACCGGAAAACTGCCTTGTGTGTTTGAATTGTCAAAACATTCGATGTGTAGGGGTAATTCACGTAAATTCAGGTCTTTTTTAACCGTGCTTAAAATTCTGGTCGTGCGTTGTTCAGGATTGAGTTTCTCTTGTTGTTTTAAAAGGTCAACTTTGTACTGTCTGACGTTTTGAAGAGATAGATCTAGTATTTTCTTTCTGTCTCCGCGTTGTGGAATGCTGAACGTAATGCCTTCCAACTCTAATTCCGGTAGAAATGGTACAATAATTTCCTTTGCCGGGCTGCTATACCGTTGCCTTATTTCATAAATAGCAGTGCTGAGCAATGCTGACTTTTCTTCTTCCAAGCGTTTTTTATATTCTATGGTCATTCCTCGAACAATACATCCATTTACCAGGTATAAGTAGTTTATAATGGCTGATTGATCCGTTTCATCGAAAGAATACACCTCTATATTGTGTAAGCCAGAATTTACAATTGCCGATTTGCTGCGGTACTGTTCAATTAAATCGTATTTTTCCTTGACCAAATGTGCTTCTTCAAATTTTAAATCTTCAGCCAAAAGTTTCATTTCGTTCATTAAATGCTTGCTGATTTGATGGATGTTCCCTTTCAAGATTTCTCGAATCTCCTGAATATTGTCCATATATTCTTTCAACGATTGATAACCTTCGCATGGGCCTTTGCATTTTTTTATTTGATATTCTAGGCAAACTTTGTACTTGCCGCTTTTAATATGCTGTTCCAACATAGGTAGCTTGCAATTCCGAATGGGATAGACCTTTTTAATTACTTGTAACAATGCCCGAACCATTGGTACTGAGCTATAAGGACCAAAGTATTCGGAACCATCCCTAATGATGTTCCTGGTTTGAAAAACCCTTGGAAAAGGCTCTTTTTTAATACAAATGCTGGGATACGTTTTGTCATCCTTAAGCATGACATTGTATCTTGGCCTATATTGCTTTATCAGATTGTTTTCCAATAATAGCGCATCTTCTTCTGTCTCTACTACAATGAATTTTAAATCATGGATTTTTCGAACTAAGATGCGTGTTTTAGGAGAGTCGACATGATCCTTTGAAAAGTACGATAGAACGCGCTTTTTTAGATTTTTCGCTTTACCTACATATATTATGGTGCCTGTTTCATCATAGTATTGATAAACGCCTGGATTCTCTGGAATTCGTTTTAGGATTTCCTGAATGCTATCTTGTATTGGGAAAGGGGTCTTCATTCTTTAAATTTTCAAATGCAGCTGCACTAACCATTAAACCAGGTTTTTTGCTAACTGAACATTGCCCTGGCTAGCACCAATTTCTATAAAAAGAGCCTGTTCCACGTGGAACAACGGCCTATCTTCCCAGCAAAACCAAGAGTACATTGATGTCGTTTGGAGATATTCCTGGGATTCGACTGGCTTGTCCAATTGTTTCTGGCTGAATTCTGTTAAGTTTTTGTCTTGCTTCGATGGATAGAGATTGCAAACTGTCATAATCAAACTTTTCAGCAATTCGAATAGTATCTAATCGATGGATTTTTTCGGCTATTCCACGCTCGCGTTCGATGTAGCCTTTGTATTTTATATGAATTTCTGCAGATTCTACAATTTCTTCAGACCTATTTTGAATAGATTCCAACTTTTCTTTTAAAGCCGGAATGTGAGGTTTAAGATTTTCGAAATCTAATTGTGGGCGTCCAATTAGATCAATTAATCGAAGTCCCTGTTTTAATGGGGCAGTATCAAGCCCCATTAACGCGTCGTTTATGTATTTTGCTTTGATGGAATATCCTTCACAAAAGCCAATAAGATCGTCTACTTCTTGCTTTTTCTTTAGGAATAGCTGAAATCTTTCAGAAGAAGCCAATCCAAGTTGAAAGCCCATCGGTGTCAAACGAGTATCCGCATTATCTTGACGTAATAAAATGCGATGTTCGGCTCTCGAAGTAAACATGCGATAGGGTTCGTCCACGCCTTTAGTAACTAAGTCATCAATAAGTACGCCAATGTAGGCATCATCTCTTTGTAATATGAATGGTTTACTGTTTTGGCATGACTGGTGTGCATTGATTCCAGCAATCAGACCTTGCCCAGCCGCTTCTTCATAACCCGTCGTACCATTGATTTGACCGGCAAAAAACAGGTTTTTTACAAGCTTGGTTTCCAGGCTGTGTTTCAATTGAGTCGGATCGAAATAATCATATTCAATGGCATAACCTGGTCTGTATATATGAACGTCCCTAAAACAAGGGATTTCTTGAAGTGCCTTTATTTGAACATCCAAGGGCAATGAGGAAGAAAAACCATTCAAATACATCTCCTGAGAAGTTTCACCTTCGGGTTCTAAAAATAGCTGATGCTGATCTTTGTCCGCAAAAGTGAATATTTTTGTCTCTATGCTTGGGCAATAACGCGGACCGATGCTCTTGATTTGACCGTTGTACAGGGGAGAATCATCCAATCCTCCGTGCAAAACGTCATGTACCTTTGGGTTGGTATAACAGATCCAGCAATTGCGTTGTTTCAGGGTTCGTGGTTTGAAATCTAAAAATGAAAACTTATGAAAGTCGTTTTCACCCATTTGTTCCTCCATTTCATCAAAGTGTACGCTTCGAGCATCGATGCGTACAGGAGTGCCTGTTTTCATCCGATCCGACTTGAACCCTAAGGAGCGAAGTTGTTCGGTCAAACCAAATGAAGCGGGTTCTGACATGCGACCGCCAGTATACTGTGTGCGACCGATATGGATCAAACCATTGAGGAACGTTCCGTTTGTCATGACGACACTTTTAGCGGTAAACGTAACACCAATTGCCGTTTTCACCCCGCAAACGGCGCCTTCTGCAACTTCTAAACCAATAACGGTATCTTGCCAGATATAGAGGTTTGGGGTATTCTCCAGAACATCTTTCCAGGCAATAATAAATTTCTGTCTGTCACTTTGGGAACGAGGACTCCACATCGCAGGCCCTTTGGAGCGGTTCAGCATACGAAATTGTATAGCTGTCTTATCTGTTATTATCCCTGTCTGGCCACCAAGCGCATCGATTTCGCGTACGATTTGTCCTTTGGCTATGCCACCAATTGCTGGATTGCAGCTCATCTGGCCAATTTTATTCATGTCCATCGTAATAAGGAGTGTGCTCGAACCCAGGTTGGCAGAAGCTGCTGCAGCTTCACAACCCGCATGTCCAGCACCAATCACGATAACGTCGTATGAGAAGTTCATTATGATTTTTGATATAGATTAACAATATATTATAAATAAGACAATGCGATATCTTCCTGTTGATGCATGATTGACTCTGCTTCTGGTGTCTTATCTTTAAAACCGCAAAGATGCAATATCCCGTGAATGATCACCCGTAAAAGTTCCATGTCCGTATTCAGTCCCAATTGAGCGGCATTGCTTGCAACAGTTTCGATACCAATAAAGATGTCGCCGGAAATCAACTCATTTTCCGAATAATCGAAAGTGATGATATCGGTGTAAAAGTCGTGCTCCAAATACAGCTTGTTATGTTTCAGTATCTGGGAATCGGAACAAAAGATATAGTTGATTTCACCGGCTTTTTTCCCGTGTGAGGCGGCAATGGTTCTTATCCATCCGGCGATAAGAGCCTGGTTAAAAACGGGCATTGGGCAGTCATCGGTGTCAAATCGGATCATGGCTTCGTTTTATTTAAAGAAGGCATAGGCCAGGAAAATGGCGGCTAATGCACCTGCAAGGTCAGCCAGCAAGCCGGCCCAAATGGCATAGCGGGTCCTTTTGATCCCAACGGAGCCAAAATAAAGGGCAACAATATAAAAGGTAGTATCCGCCGCGCCCTGGAAAAGGCATGAAAGGTGACCGACAAAGGAATCTGCACCATACGTTTTCATTGTGTCGAGCATCATACCTCGAGCGCCGCTTCCACTCAATGGTTTCATGAATGCTGTGGGAAGTGCATCTACGAAATCCGTATTCAATCCGACCGATGAAATCAGGTATTTGATGCCATCTGTCAGAAGATCCATAGCACCGCAAGCGCGGAAAACAGCTACGCCGACCAACATCCCTACCAGATAAGGGATGATCTTCACAGAGGTTTCAAAGCCTCCCTTGGCACCGTCAATAAAGGCTTCCCATACATTGATCTTTTTATAGAGAGCACCGCAGATAAATGTAACGATGATTCCAAAAATGGTGACATTGCTCAAAACACTCGATGCAGTGGCCATTTCGTCCTTGCTCATCGTCGAAAACCACCAGACCAAAACTCCAAGTACGAGGGTAATTCCTCCAATCCACCCAAGAACGGTGCGGTTCAATAGATTGAGTTTTTGGCGAACACCAACGAATAAAATGGCGCATAGTGTGGCAACAAAAGTTGCAATTAAAATGGGAATAAAAACATCGGTGGGGCTGGTGGCGCCCATAATGGCACGTTGAGCGATGATGTTGATTGGAATGATGGTCATTCCTGCCGTGTTCAGGGCTAGGAACATTATTTGAGCATTGGAGGCGGTCTCTTTGTCCGGGTTGATTTCCTGAAGACTTTGCATGGCTTTCAATCCCATAGGTGTAGCAGCATTGTCAAGTCCCAGCATGGTGGCCGAAAAATTCATGAGCAACTGTCCGTTGGCAGGATGGCCTTTCGGAATTTCAGGAAACAACTTACTGAAAAACGGTCCTACGATGCGGGATAGAAAACGGATGGCACCTGCCTTTTCACCTATGTTAAGGATGCCAAGCCACAAAGTCATGATTCCTGCCAAAGGTAGTGCGATAACCATAACGGCGTTTTTTGCCGAATCGAAACTGGCGGACATGATGCGTTCGAAAATAGTGTAGTCCTGGAAGAAGATGAGTTGTATCGATGCAACCACGAATGCAATCAGGAAAAACGCGACCCAGATGTAATTTAATGCCATAGGTATGGGGGATTTGTTTGCAAAAGTACAAAAAAGATACGTCGGTCGTTAATTGTAAAACTTTCTGTAACTTTGCCGCTCAAACAAGGAAACATGCGGGAGGATTTTGATATTCGCGAGGAACAACAAAGCGATTGGGATAAGGAGGCAGACAAAGCGCTGCGTCCTCTCCGATTTTCTGATTTCAAAGGTCAGGAAAAAGTTGTCGAAAACCTCAAAATATTTGTTTCTGCAGCCCGAATGAGGGGAGAAGCCATGGACCATGTCCTATTGCACGGCCCTCCCGGATTGGGCAAAACCACCCTTTCTAACATTATTTCAAACGAACTGGGCGTCGGCTTCAAAGTGACATCCGGCCCTGTGCTCGACAAGCCAGGTGATTTGGCTGGTGTACTGACGGCATTGGAACCCAATGATGTGCTTTTCATCGATGAAATACATCGGTTAAGTCCCGTTGTGGAAGAGTATCTGTATTCTGCTATGGAAGATTTTCGAATCGACATTATGATTGACAAAGGCCCTTCTGCAAGGTCTATCCAATTGGAAATCAATCCGTTCACCATGGTTGGAGCGACCACCAGAAGTGGTTTGTTAACCGCACCGTTGCGCGCTCGTTTCGGCATCAATTGCCATCTGGAATATTATAAGTCTGAGGTGCTGAGCAACATTATCCTACGTTCGGCTCGATTGCTGAATGTGGCTTGCAGCAAAGACGCAGCGGATGAAATAGCCGGGCGCAGCCGTGGTACACCCCGAATTGCCAATGCCCTGCTCCGTCGTGTACGTGATTTTGCCCAAGTGAAAGGCAATGGTGAAATTGATCCGAAAATTGCACGGTTTGCTTTGGAAGCACTGAACATTGACAAATACGGTCTGGACCAGGTTGACAACAAGATATTAAGTATTTTAATCGATAAGTTTCAGGGAGGCCCTGTCGGATTGACAACCATTGCAACTGCATTGGGAGAAGATCCCGGAACCATCGAAGAAGTGTATGAACCTTTCCTGATTCAGGAGGGTTTTCTAAAACGTACACCCAGAGGCAGGGAAGTGACGGAACTGGCCTGGAAGCATTTAGGTAAATTCAGAATGGGTTCGACTCAGGAACTTTTTTAAAGTATCAACGGGGCATAACCCATTTTAAATCAGGTTTTTATGGCTGATATGAAGAGTCTGGCAAAAGATACTGCCATCTATGGTGTAAGCAGTATTCTTGGTAAATTCCTGAACTGGTGTTTGTTGCCTTTTTACAGCTATGTTCTACCCGCTCCGGAAGATTATGGGATGGTAACGGATCTGTATAGTTGGACAGCAGTCATGTATATCTTGCTTACATATGGAATGGAAACAGGTTTTTTCCGATTTGCAAACAAATCCGAAGAAGAATCCACAAAGGTTTATTCCACGACCTTGTTCAGTGTTGCCACTACTTCCATTTTTTTCATAGTTGCTTGTCTGCTTTTCAATTCGCCCATTTCCATCGCTATGGGTTATGGTTCGCATCCGGAATTTATCTGGATGATGTGCGTCATTGTAGCCATCGACGCCTTTAGTGCCATTCCCTTTGCCTTTCTACGTTACAAAAAACGTCCGATAGCGTTTGCCACCTTGAAAATGGTGATGATTTTCGCCAACATCGTTTTGAATGTCTTTTTCCTCTTTCTTTGCCCGAAGATTTATGCATGGCATCCAGGTCTTGTTGATTGGTTTTTCGTTCCAGGTTATGGGGTAGGGTATGTTTTTGTAGCCAATTTCCTTTCGTCCATCATCGGACTTTTAACCTTGCTGCCCTTCATGTGGCTTCGTTGGATTTTTAACTGGCCTTTACTAAAGCGGATGCTTAAATACTCACTTCCGTTATTGATTTTAGGCATGGCCGGTATTATGAACCAATCTTTTGATAAGATTGTTTTCAAATATGTATACCCTGATAAACAGGAAGCCATGACCCAATTGGGAATCTATGGCGCTTGTTTTAGGATCGGTATTGTCATGATGATGTTCACACAAGCATTCCGTTATGCCTATGAACCGTTTGTTTTTGCCAAGCAAAAGAATGAAGACAACCGGAAGGCCTACTCCGATGCCATGAAGTATTACATCATTTTCTCCGTGTTCATTTTCCTGGGGGTCATGTTCTATCTGGATATACTTCAGTATCTGATACGGAGTGATTACCGGGTAGGATTGGTCATTGTTCCAATTATTTTGGCCTGCTACATTTTTCAAGGGATTTATTTTAATTTGTCTTTTTGGTACAAATTAACTGATAAGACTAGTTGGGGTGCAATCATTGCGCTCATCGGGAGTGTAGCCACCATTGCAGGAAACATCATCTTTGTCCCCATTTACGGTTACATCGGCTCTGCCTGGGTTGCCTTCATTTGTTTCTTTATGATGATGATCATTTCCTGGGTATTGGGCCAAAAGTATTATCCAATCACCTACGATTTGAAATCTGCCGGACGATACACTTTGCTTTGCATTGTTCTTTACCTGGCAGGAATGTATGTTCCCATTGAATCCATGCTACTCAGAATGGTCTATCGTACAGTACTGCTCTTGCTATTCGGCGCCTATGTCGTACGTAAGGATTTACCGCTAAAATCCATCCCTATCTTGAACAAGCTGGTCAAAAAAGGTTGATTGGGTGCCCCTTAGTATTTGGCTCCCTTGCCGTTCAATTCTAGCCGGAGCTGACGCCAATGAGGCAGGTATTTATCCATACAAGCTTTGAATTTAGGGCCATGTCCGCGTTCGTGCAAATGGCACATTTCGTGAACGACAATATATTCAATGCAAGGGAAGGACTTTTTAGCGAGTTCCACATTGAACCAAATACGGTGGTCCACTACGTTGCAGGTGCCCCAGCGAGTTTTCATCCGTTTCAACTGAAAGGTTTTGACCTGCACACCCATTACGGGTTCCCACTCACGGACAAGGGCCTCTAAGCGCTTTTTAAGCTCGTTGCGGTACCATGCGTCCAAAACGCCTGGAACGGCAGTCTTGGCGGCGCCAGGCTTCAAATAAACCGTGATTTTACCTTCCGTATCCAGTAGGACTCTCGGTGCAATTGGGTGGTGTTGTATTTCAGCCGGATGAGTTTTGCCTAAAAATGGTATGGAACTGAAATCGGAGGGCTCCAGCTCTTTAATTTTGTCAATGCGTTCGAGGTGTTTTCGAATCCAGTCCGTCTTGTCCGAAAGGAATTTCCTAGCTTCGCTGTCACTAACATGATGGGGTAGGGATAACCGGACCTCGCCTTCCGGAGTGACCGTCAACCTCAGGCTGCGCATGTCCTTCCGGTGAAGCTGGACCACCAGTTCCTCCACAAGGAGCTCACTTTTGTGCACGCTCGATTTCGCGGAGGTTTTCGAGTTTCTTTTTAGCCAGAAATCCATAAATGTCTTCCAAATGCTCTGTTACTTTTTGTTGGCCGAACTCATAAACCTTGCCGACCAGTCCGTCCAGAAAATCACGGTCGTGAGACACCACGATCAGTGTTCCGTCGAATTCCAGCAAGGCCTGTTTCAAGATATCCTTGGTCTTCATATCAAGGTGGTTGGTCGGTTCATCCAGGATCAACAAGTTGACCGGCTCTAACAGGAGTTTGATCATGGCCAATCTGGTGCGTTCACCGCCCGAAAGTACTTTTACTTTCTTGGTGGAAGCCTCTCCACCAAACATGAACGCTCCCAAGATATCCTTGATTTTCGTTCGGATGTCACCGACAGCTACCACATCGATGGTTTCAAACACCGTTCGGTCTTCGTCCAGCAACGACGCTTGATTTTGCGCAAAGTAACCAATTTTTACGTTGTGGCCAAGCGTCAACGTTCCATTGTAGGGAATTTCACCCATGATGCATTTGACCAGTGTTGATTTCCCTTCGCCGTTGCGGCCTACAAAGGCAATCTTTTCTCCGCGTTCAAGGGTGAAATTGGCATTCTGAAAAATGACTTTTTCGCCCCATGCTTTGGAGACTCCATCTGCGATGACTGGATAAGCGCCGGAGCGGGGAGAGGGTGGAAAGCGTAAGCGAAGGGAAGAAGTATCTTCCTCATCCACCTCTATTCGTTCGAGCTTTTCCAGCATCTTTACATGGGACTGAACCTGTAATGTTTTGGAATATGTACCCTTAAAGCGTTCTATAAAATCGGTAGTGTCAGCAATAAACTTCTGTTGTTCGTCGAACTGCTTTTGCTGTTGTTCGCGACGTTCGCGGCGGAGTTCCAGGTAATGGGAGTATTTGGCTTTGTAGTCGTAAATGCGTCCCATGGTCACTTCAATAGTGCGGGTGGTGATGTTGTCGACAAAGGCACGGTCGTGTGAAATGACGACGACGGCTTTCCCACTGTTGATAAGGAAATCTTCAAACCATTGGATGGAATCGATATCCAGGTGGTTGGTCGGTTCATCTAACAGCAAGACGTCTGGATTCTGGAGTAACAATTTAGCCAGATCGATGCGCATGCGCCAACCACCGCTGAACTCTTTGGTTGGCCTGTTGAATTCACTTCGGTCGAAACCAAGACCGATCAGCATTTTCTCGATTTCACCGTCGTAATTGATTTCTTCAATGCTGTAGAACTGTTCGCTCAGGGTCGAAACGCGTTCAATCAAAGCCATGTATTCGTCCGATTCGTAATCGGTACGGGTCTCGAGCTGATGGTTGATGGCATTGATTTCAGCTTCCTGGGAATGGATGTTCGAAAAAGCTTGGGCTGTTTCTTCGAATACGGTCCGATGGTCTTCGGTCATTAAGTGCTGGGGCAAATAGGCCACGACCATGTCTTTCGGAATCGAGACCTTGCCTCGACTCGGCTCCCGCAAGCCCGATAAAAGTTTGAGCAAGGTAGATTTGCCCGCTCCGTTTTTGCCCATCAGTGCGATGCGGTCTTTTTCATTGATGACGAACGACACATCCTTGAACAGGGTGGTTCCGTTAAATTCGACGCAGAGTCCTTCCACTGAAATCATAAATGGTCAACTAGTATTAAAAAAAGCACTCGGGATTGCTCCAAAGTGCTTTTCATTTGTGAAACTAACTGGATAGTTTAGTATTTTTTCTTTTTGAATCCGTCTTTGTTCTTATTGCCGGTATAGCCTTTGTCCTTGCCGGGATAGCTCGGTTTGGCTCCGTCTTTGCTGTATGGCTTACCTTCGAAGCTTTTCTTTTCGCCGCCGAAACCGCCTTCGCGTTTGGGACCACCATAGGAACTGCCTTCGGTACGGGGTTTGTAACCGCCTTCGGCGCGAGGCTTGTAACCACCTTCTGAGTTGCCTCCTTTGTAGCCACCTTCTGAACGCGGTTTGTAACCACCCTCGGAACTGCCACCCTTATAACCGCCTTCGGAACTGCGTCCTTTGTAGTTGCCACCTTTGTAACCGCCTTCGCTTCTGCCGCTGCTGCGGTAGTTGCTGCCACCGTCATCACGGCGACCTTTGTATCCTCCGCGTTGGCCATCGCTTTCGGCACGGTCTTTGGTGCCTCTGGCAATCTGTTCTTCGGTTGCAAATTCCACTTTGACGTTGCGTCCCAGGAAATCCAGTTCACGTAAAGCAGCTACAACCTTTTTGGAAGAGACTTCTTCTACATCGAACAAGGAGTAACGGGTAAAGAAGTCAATTTTACCAATTTGAACGCGACCTTCTACATAGTCGTTTATAAGGTCCATTAGGTTTTTGGGAGTGATGCCGTCCATTTTGCCCAAGCCAATGAACAACTTAGTATAACCGGCTTCAGGATCCATGCCTGCTTTTTCACCACTTACATCTCTACGGTCTTTCTTTATTTCACCATCGACGGTTTGAATGTCGTTGGCATCTTGGTAATAGTTGATCAAACGGTTTAGCTCTAAAGAAACCACACGCTTGATGAGGTCCTCTTTTTCCAACCATTCCAGTTTGCGATAAACAGCAGGAAGCAATGCTTCGATTTCAGTATCGTTCACCTGCACTTTTTCTACCTTGTCCATGTAGGCGAACACCTGCTTTTCGCAGATTTCCTTACCCGTAGGCATTTTTGCAGCGACAAAAGTCTTGCTGATTTTGCGTTCGATGTCGCGAATCTTGCCTTTCTCCTTGATGTGGACGATGGAAATGGAGGTACCCGTTTTTCCTGCACGACCGGTACGACCGCTGCGGTGGGTATACGATTCAATTTCATCGGGTAAACTGTAATTGATGATGTGGGTCAAGTCGTTCACATCCAAACCGCGGGCAGCCACGTCGGTGGCAACCAGCAACTGGATGTTGCGGGAACGGAACTTGTTCATCACATAGTCACGTTGTTGCTGCGACAGGTCTCCGTGGAGAGAGTCGGCGCTGTAGCCGTCCTGAATCAGTTTGTCGGCGATTTCCTGCGTATCCTTACGGGTTCTGCAGAAAACGATGCCGTAAATGTTGGGGTAAAAGTCGGCAATGCGTTTGAGCGCCAAATATTTATCCTTGGCATGAACCATGTAATAAACGTGCTTTACATTGGCTGTGCTTTCGTTTTTGTTCCCGATGGTGATTTCACGGGGATTGCGCATGTATTTTTTGGTGATGCGGGCAATTTCGGCCGGCATGGTTGCGGAGAAAAGCAAGGTGTTGCGTTCAACAGGCACTTCAGCCAAGATGGCATCGATGCTTTCAGAGAAGCCCATGTTCAACATTTCGTCTGCTTCATCCATGATGACGTTGATGATGCCGGACAAATCCACACAACGGCGGTTCATCAGGTCCAACAAACGACCGGGAGTAGCTACGACAATGTGAACGCCCTTCTTGAGGGTCTTGATCTGGCTTTCAATACTGGAACCACCGTAGACGGGCAATACTTTCAGCTCGTCAATGTATTTCGA
>JGI24132J36420_10000160_pt1 | contig 33244 bp, 31 predicted proteins | sample BarGraNGADG00212_3_FD_36420 | JGI IMG/M metagenome (IMG submission 36420) | reverse complement strand
GTGCAGTATGGGGCGCCCGACCTGGTGGACGTGGACGACCTGCCGGATGACGCCATGCTGGCGACGGCATCCGCCGTGGGGTCGCCGGCCGCCAAGACGACCTATGTCCTGCCGATGCACTACGTGCGCGCCGTCGAGATGCTGATGGCCGAGGGAGAAGTGGACCTGCAAGGGCTCGTCAGCAGCGAGATCGGCGGAATCGCGGTCACGAACGGGTGGGTGCAGGCAGCCGCACTCGGACTCGCCGTCGTGGACGCGCCCTGCAACGGGAGGGCGCACCCCATCAGCATCCAGGGGGCGATTGGGCTGCACAAGGTGGAGGACTACGTTTCGCTCCAGGCCGCGATAGGGGGCGACCCCGCCCAGGGCCGCTACGTGGAGATGTTCATCCGGGGCAAGCTGCAGACCATTTCGCCGCTGATGCCGCTGGTTTCGGCTCAGGCCGGCGGGATGGTTGCCGTCGCCAGGAACCCGGTGACGGTCGGATACACTCGCGGGCATGCTGCGGTCGGCGCCATCAAGCAGGCGATCAAAGTGGGCCAGGCGATGCTGGAGAAGCAGGGAGCGAAGCCGATCGAGATGGTGGAGGCCGCCTGCGGGGCGCTTGGCGGCGAGATCGTCGGCCGAGGCCGGGTGGCCGAGGTGAAGCTGGAAACCAAGGGTGGATTGGACGTCGGGCTGGTTCGCGTGGAGACGGGCCAGAAGGAGACGTTGGAGATCACCTTCTGGAACGAGTACATGACCCTGGAAGCCGTGACCCCGGCGGGTGCGACGCGGCGGCTCGCCACCTTCCCGGATCTGACCGCGACCTTCGACCTCTCCACCGGCATGGCGCTCTCCTCGGCGTTGATCCGGACCGGTCAGGAGATAGCGGTCGTGACGGTGCCCCGGCAGAAGCTCATCCTGGGGGCCGGAGTCCGTGACCCCGAGCTCCTACGCCCTGTAGAGGAGGCGGTTGGCAAGGAAGTGCTAAAGTACGTTTCATAGGGCTGGGGAGCGAGCACGCAAGCAAGCGAGGAAGCGAGCAAGTACTTGAGCGGGTTCCTGCTTGCCGGCTTGCTTGCGTGCTCCACATGAGCCCTGAACGTGAGTATTGGAGGGACAATACATGGCCTGGAAGCAGGTTATCGATGCCTTCGAGATGCTGGACAGCGCCACCGCGAGTGGAGAGCAGGTGGCCGAGGCACTCCGGCAGGTAGGCGTCACGGACGTCCAGGTGACGCGGATCCAGGAGGAGAAGGGCTCCACGGACTTCGTTAAGGCGGTAATCCCCGGGAGCAGGGGCAAGAACTCCGGCGGGAATGCGCCCACCCTGGGGGTGATCGGCAGGCTCGGCGGCCTCGGGGCACGCCCGGAGCGGATTGGCTTCGTTTCCGACGGCGATGGGGCGCTCTCGGCGGTCTCAGTCGCGATGAAGCTGGGTGTGATGCGGCGGAAGGGCGACCAGCTTCCCGGCGACGTGATAGTCGCCACCCACATCTGCCCGAACGCGCCAACCCAGCCGCACGAACCAGTGCCGTTCATGGGCTCCCCGGTGGACATGGCCCAGATGAACAAGCAGGAGGTGGACGAGCGGATGGATGCCGTCCTCTCCGTGGACACCACCAAGGGTAACCGGATCATCAACGTGCGTGGGTTCGCCATCTCTCCGACCGTGAAGCAGGGCTACATCCTTAGGATCAGCGAGGATCTGCTGGGGATCATGCAGATCGTGACAGGCAAGCTTCCCGCCGTCTTCGCCATCACTACGCAAGACATAACGCCGTACGGCAACGGCGTCTTCCACGTCAACAGCATCATTCAGCCGTGCACGGCCACGGCGGCACCGGTGGTGGGGGTGGCCATCACGACAGAGGTGCCGGTACCGGGCTCGGCTACTGGCGCGACGCACCTGGAGGATGTCGAGAGCGCTGTGCGTTTCTGCATCGAGGTGGCAAAATCGTTTGGATCGGGACAATGCCGCTTCCACGACGAGGACGAGTTCAAGAATCTGGTATCCATGTACGGCGACATGACCCGCCTGCAGAGCATTCCGAAAGCATAGCCCCCCGTAAGGGGGTCATGCTGAGCGAAGCGAAGCAGCTAGCGCTCGAGAGCGAGCAGCCTTCCTCATGCGCTAGCTGCTTCGCTGGCGCTCAGGATGACAGGTCCGGCAGTCAGTGATGAATGCTGAGTACGTCTGCAGTAGTCCGCCTGGCGTAGGAGGAGAGGCCGTTGCGAGCCCAGATCAGCCTGACCGTCCCCGAGGGGAAAGTGATGATAGCCCGAGCAATAGCGAGCCTCCCAGAGGTCCGGTGGGCGCTCGAGAACGGCCGCATCCTCCTGAAAGGTGGAACCACAGTATCTGTCCTCGCGGAGGAACTTGTGGGCGTACCCCTCCGCGTCTCGGGACGGGTCAGCCCCCGCGGGACCAAGTCCTCTGGAAGCGGCCTGCGAAACACGCCCCACAGCATCTTGATCGAAGCCGGGCAGTGGAAAAACGTAGACGACGACCTCCCCGCGACCGTCACGAGAATGGATCCGGGGGACGTTGCGGTCCTCGGGGCGAACATCATCGACGCGCAGGGGCGCGCCGCCGAGATGGCCGGCCGAACGCTGGGTGGAAACCCCGGGCAGGTGATGACGGGCATCATGGCCCAGGGCATCCAGGTGATCGTCGCGGCTGGTCTGGAGAAGCTTATCCCTGGCTCCGTGGACGACTCGGTTCGCAATGCCGGCATGGTGGGGTGCGACTGGTCGATGGGCATGTCCGTCGGGCTCATGCCGATAGTCGGCAGGGTGATCACCGAGGTCGAGGCGATACAGATCCTCTCTCCGGTCAGCTGCACCGTGGTCGGCAAGGGTGGCATCGACGGAGCAGAGGGCGGCGTCACGCTCGTGCTGAAGGGTGAGACTCCGGACGTGCAGCGAGTAATCGATGCCGTGCTAGCGATCAAGGGCGCCCGCGCCAGTGGCAGCTCCGAGAGCTGGCCCGAGTGCAGGGCCGGAAACGTGGACTGTCGCGAGCACCGGTGCTGCGTCTGGAAGCAATGGGGCAAGAAAGGATGGGGGAAATGGGAAGCAGCAAGCGAAGAATCGGAACAATCACGATCGGACAGTCACCCCGTGTAGATATGATCCCCGAGATTCAAGCAATCCTCGGGGATAACGTGGAGATCATCGAGGCAGGGGCACTGGACGACCTGACTCGGGAGCAGATAGCGGACATAGCGCCGAAGCAGGGAGAATACGTCCTGGTCACGCGGCTGCGTGACGGTACCTCCGTGCAGGTAGCGGAGCACCACATCCTACCGCTGATGCAGGGTCACATAGACAGGGTGATCGAGAAGGGGGCCGAGGTGGTGGCGCTGGTGTGCACCGGCGAGTTCCCTCCTTTCAAGACCTCTCGCCTACTGCTCGAGCCGCAGAAGCTGCTCTACCACTTCGTCGCGGGCGTCGCCAGGGGGCGGAGGCTCGGCGTGGTAATCCCCGTGCCGGAGCAGATCGAGGAGGCGACGAAGCGGTGGAAGAGCGTCGGCGCCAGCGTCCTCGAGGTGATACCGGCCTCCCCGTACGTGGAGATCTTGGAACTTGAAGCGGCCTCCAGGAAGCTGAAGAACTGGGAAGCCGACCTGGTGGTGCTGGACTGCATGGGCTTCACCACCTCCCACAAGGCCCGTGCTGCGGAGTTGACCGGCACGCCCATCGTCCTGCCGCGCACCGTGCTCGCGCGAACACTGGCCGAGTTACTGTGAGGAGGGAAGGGATGGATGAATCGCTGGCCAACGTAGGAGCGGAGCTGCTCAAGACCTCCATGGGACTGAGGCAGGGAGAGTCGCTGCTGGTGGTGACGGACCTGCTGACCCGCGAGATAGGCGAGGCGCTGTTCGAGGGTGGAACCGCGTCCGGGGCCAACGCGATGCTGATGGTGATCCAACCGACCGGACGGAACGGGGCCGAGCCGCCGGCCGCGGTGGCCGCTGCGATGAAGCAGGCCGATGTGGTGGTGTGCCCCACGAAGTTCTCGCTCACCCACACGCAGGCCCGGCTCGAGGCCGCGAAGGCGGGCGCGCGCATCGCCACGATGCCGGGCATCACCCGCGACATGTTCTTCAAGGGTGCCGTTTCCGCGGACTACGCGACCGTGGCCGACCTCTCCCGGCGGGTGACCGGCCTCCTCTCCAACGCGAAAGAGGCGCGCATCGTCAAGGACGGCAAGGAGCTGACGATGTCCCTGGAGGGACGGCAGGGGGTCGCCAGCACCGGCCTCTACACGGAGAAGGGACAGTCCGGCAACCTCCCGACCGGCGAGGCTTACATAGCGCCGCTGGAGGGGACCGCCTCCGGCGAAACGATCTTCGACGGCTCCATCGCGGGAATCGGCCCCCTGAAGAAGCCGGTGACGGTGCGGCTGGAGAAGGGGCTGCTTCTGGACGCGGACGGCCCAGACGGCAAGCGGCTGCTGGAGATGCTGGGGGACGCACCGGAGGCACGAAACCTGGGTGAACTGGGCGTAGGCACTAACGACAAGGCACGTGTCACAGGGGTTATTCTGGAGGACGAGAAGGTCTACGGGACCGTCCACCTCGCCTTCGGGGACAACTCCACCTTCGGTGGGGCCACGCGGGCCGGCGTCCACATCGACGGGATCATCCTACGGCCGGATTTCTACCTCGACGGCAAGCTTATTGTCAGCGGCGGTAAGCTACTGATCTAGAGCATTCGTGAACGGAAACAGGATCATGACACACCCCGAATTTCAGGGGAACCCCCGAACGCTCGGGGTGTGTCTGTTCCAGAGGTTGGGGAGGGCAGCCCTTAGGCGATAGATGGATCTATAGGCATCTCTTGCCTGTCTACCTGTCCTGTGAGCCCAGCGGAGGATGGAGGGGATGAGGTCCGCAGTGCCATCTCCCAGCGGGAGGACTAATACTACTTTGGCGTGATATTTGCAGGCCATCCTTTGTGTACGGGAGGGTCCGGCCATGCAGATTGTTATAGGCGAGATCGACGATACTGTGGTTCAGAGGTTCGTTGAGCAGTTCCGGTCGGTGTTTCCGCGGGAATGTGGTGTCGAGAACTGCACCCACTACTTGCTCGGCCTGGTCTCCGACCTGCCGAGGAAGAACATCCAGCAGATGGCAGCGGTCCTCCCCGACGCCACGCTGGAGCAGATGCAGAACTTCCTGGCGGACACCCCGTGGGACGCCGAAGCGTTGCAGGCCCTGCGGGTGGGGAGGATGGTAGCCGGAGGCTTCACCGACCCTGGACAGGGGGTGTTGTGCTTCGACGACACGGGGATGCCCAAACAGGGCAAGCATTCGGTCGGGGTTCAGCGCCAGTACTGCGGGGAACTGGGCAAGACAGCCAAATGCCAGGTGGTGGTCACCGCACAGTACGCGGATCCCCGCTGGCACTGGCCCCTGGGCACCCGGCTGTATCTGCCCGAGTCGTGGACCCAGGATCCCGAGCGATGCAAGGCAGCACGGGTGCCAGCCACCGTCACCTTTGCGACCAAGCCGACCCTGGCGCTCCAGTTGCTGGACCAGGCGCGGAGGGCTGGGGCCGGCCATCGGTTGTCCACGGCGGATGCCGGCTACGGTGACGTGCCGGACTTCCTGAGAGGCTTGGAGCAGCGGCAGGAGCCGTACATCGTCCAGGTGAGCAAGGTCTTTGGGGTTCGGCTGCCCGCCGAAGTGGCAGAAGCGGCGCAACGCCCCATCCCGCCCACCCAACGGCCGGGGCGCAAACCGAAGGACGGGAGGGTGCAGGAGGAGTATGGTAGCCGAGCGGGCCGACCTCGTAAGCATCCGCACCCGGTCCAGGTAGCGCCGATGCACACGACTCGGGAACTGACCGAGGCGTTGCAGATGGCCGAGTGGACCACGGCGACGGTGAGCGAGCGAGGCGAGCGCCCCATCGCCTATCAGACCTGTCGGATCCGGGTGCACCGCGCGCCGTCGCGGAGGAAACCGGCCCCGAGGGCTGGTTGATCGGGGAGTTGCCGCTGCCGGGCGAGGAGGGGGATCCTCGCTGGTACTTCGTCTGGAAGCTGGACCAGTTCTCCCTGCAAGAACAACTGCAGTTCGCCCACTGGCGGTGGACCATCGAACGGTTCCACCAAGACGGCAAACAACTCCTCGGATTGGGCGACTACCAGGGCCGCTTCTGGCCGGGGCTTCACCGGCATCTGGCGCTGGTCTGTCTCATGTGGTGTTGCGCTCTGGTGGATGCCGTCACCAAGGCCCAGGTCGAGGCGGACTGCGCGAGGTGGCCGATGCGTAGCGAAGGGCCAGTCACCGCCACACCTGTCACCGAAGCCCAGGTCGAGACGGCCAGCGGAACACCGCTGGCTTTCCCCCCCTATGGCCAGTCTCGTCCAGGTCCGCCGCGACCTGCTAGCCCAGTTGGTCATCACTATTCGCTGTCCTCACTGCCAGGCAAAGGTGCCGGTTCCGACCCTGGCAGCCGCCATTTCGCACGCACGGTCGCCAACTCGATGACGCCAAAGTAGTACTAAGAGGGCGATGGACATTATCAACCTCGGAGCCAGGGTCTGGCTTCGACTGGTTCTCTTCGCCCTCATGGCCGGTGTACTGGAGAGCAGGTTGTTCCGGCGCGATCACGCGGGAGTTTTAAACAAGGATCCAACGGTGAGTGAGCAAGCGCATGGGACGTATGGCCTATTGCCCCTCATCTACAGCCTGTTGTAAGCTGCGCACCTGATCATCCACGATCCCTTACCCTATCTCGCGTGCGCCTGCGGTTACATCTTTACTCAACTCTCGGCGTCGGTCGCTGATCACGCCGATCTGGTGCCCTGGAGGCATAGCTTTGTCGACCCTCACCCTCGCCCTCAGACAGTCTGCCAGCCGCATCATGCGGGTTTGGCCCGCCCTCGGGTTGGCCGCGGCGTTGATCGCCCTGGGCGCCTCCCTCTCGCAGCCAGCGGAAGGAGCACCACAGGAAAAGTGGGCCCCAGAAGGGCTTTCGATAGCCGGTGACGAGAGCTTTCAGCCGGCGGAGCCGTCTGCCTTCCCTGTTTCCGGGCTTTACACCCCCTCGGCAATGCAGGGTGAACCCTTCAACGCCATTAGAGTCAACTTCGAGGCAACCCAGGCTCAGGGCACGATCGATCCCTCTTCTGCCCAGCCACAGTACCAGGCCCTGGTCAGCCACCCCACGGTGCGCCTGTACGGCACGAGGGAGGGGTTGGTGGGCCGCACAACCGCCAACGGCCACAAGATCGGGGAGAAGGATCGGTTCGTCGCCCTTCCGTCCAAGAAAGCGCTGAACATCAAGGACGGGAAGGACTACCAGGTGGAGCTTTCGTACAAGGGCAAGAAGGCAACGGCTCCTGTGTGGGACGTCGGCCCCTGGAACGTCAANGACAACTACTGGGATGCCACCNGNGAGATNTTNAACGANCTTCCACGCTTCACGCCGCAGGCTCAGGCAGCCTTCTTAAACAGCCACAACGGGGGTAATGACCAGTTTGGCCGCCCTATTCTCTATCCGGCCGCCATAGACATCGCCGACGGTACATTCATTGACGACCTGGGAATGAAGGGCTCGGACTGGGTGGATGTGACCTTCCTCTGGATCGATGCTGCCGCGCCGCCCCTGGTGCCCATGCCCGTTGTCGTCCCGAAGTCTGGCCCCCTCCCCCAGGCGATATCCAACCAACCGCAGGCACAGGCGCCCGCGCCGACCGCGGTCCCAACCCCCACCCCTCTACCCAAGACCTGGTACTTCGCCGAGGGCTCCACCAGCAAGCCCTTCGACACTTGGCTGCTGCTCCAGAACCCCGACCCCGTGCCGGCCACCGCCCGTATCACCTACATGCTGCCCAACGGCGGCCAGAAACTGGCNGAGTACTCCCTCAAACCNGCGAGCCGGCTGAGCATTTATGTCAACTCGGTGGTACCTGACACCGAGGTCTCGTCTATGATNGAGTCCGATCGGTACATCTTCGCCGAGAGGGCAATGTACTTCCAGCAGGAGGGCCANGACACCGTCGGCACAACGTCTCCATCCNCCAACTGGTACTTCGCCGAGGGGAGTACCGTGCCACCCTTCGAGACCTGGTTGTTGATGCAGAACCCAAACAAGGAACCTGCCACGGTCACCATCACCCTGTACAGGGAGGACGGCAGCCAGGCGGTCCACAAGATGCTGATACCCCACGTCTCCCGAGCAAGCCTGCTGGTAAACGATATTGTTCCCAGCGCCTCCGTCGGAGCGAAGATCGAGTCCGACAGGCCNATCGTGGCCGAGCGTGCCGTCTACAAGGAGAAGGGCAAGGTGGGCACGGACAGCATGGGTGCTACCGCACTCTCTAAGACGTGGTACATGGCCGAGGGTGTAACCCGCTCAAGCTTCGACACGTGGCTTCTGATGCTGAACCCCAACGACGTTCCCGCCGTGGCCAGGGCCACCTACATGATGGAGGACGGATCAACCGTCACCAGGGCCTATCCAGTCCCACCCCGAACCCGCATCAGTGTGTACGTGAACNAGGAAGTGCCGAACGCCCGATTCGCCACGAAGATAGACTCCGATCTCCCCATTGTGGCGGAGCGNTCTGTCTACTTCCCNGACGGCCTGGGCGCCCACAACACAATGGCCGCGCCCGCTNCGAGCAAGCTNTGGTACCTCCCTGAGGGGTCTACTGCCAAGCCCTTCACGGAGAACNTACTCGTGATGAACCCCAACGGCACCCCTGCCAATCTAACCCTGTCGTTGATGAAGGAAGATGGCAGCTCCATCCAGAAGGAGTACACCATGAAGCCCACCAGCCGTCTCACCCTGGAGATGAACGACATCCTTCCGGACACGGCCTTCTCCACCAAAGTGGAGTCTGACCAGCCGGTAGTCGTGGAGCGCTCTATGTACTTCAACGACTGGAGGGGCGGCACCAACTCCATGGGCATCCCCAGATGACGGATCGTGGACTGGGATATCTCCTGTGCGCCCGGGCCCTGCTGGGAAGGGCTCGGTGAGAAAGGCTAGTACAGCCCTCCATACTGGCCGCCGTCGACCTGGATCGCCACACCGGTGACGTAGCTGGCCCGCTCAGAGGCGAGGAACACCACTACGTTCGCCAACTCCTCAGGCCGGCCCATCCGCTCCACCGGGATCCTGGATGCCGAAATCTTCAGCATCTCCTCCTCGGAAATCCCTCGAGCCCGGGCGCGGCCCGCGGTTACCTCCGCCACCCTGTCGGTAAGGGTGTAGCCGGGGCAAACGCTGTTCACCAATATGCCCTCGCCGGAGAGCTCGTTGGACATGGTCTTCGCCAACCCAAGAATGCCCGGGCGAGAGGTATTGGAGAGGACCAGCCCCTCCAGCGGCTGCTTCGCCGCAAGTGAGACGATGTTCACGATCCGCCCCCACTTCTGGCGCTGCATGTGGGGCACCGCGGCCTTGCAGAAGCGCACGGTGCTCATCAGGTTCAGGTCGATCGCCTTTCGGAAGTCCTCGGGGGTCGCCTTCAGAAAAGTCGTGCTGGGAGGGCCGCCGGCATTGGTCACTACTATGTCGATATGCCCGAAGTGCCGTACCGTCTCCTCCACGACCCGCTCTATCTCGCCCTCCCCGGTGACGTCCGCTGGGAGGGCGAGGACCTCGATGCCGGTCTCCCGGCGAATCTCCTCAGCCGTCGCCTTCAGCGCATCCTCGCCTCGGGCGCAGATGCACAGCTTCACGCCCTCCCTTGCCAGTCCGAGGGCACAGGCCTTCCCCAACCCCTTGCTGGCGGCAGCCACTATGGCAACCCTATCCATGATCCCCAGATCCATGCCAGCCTCCTACCGGTCGATTGCCGCCTGGGTCATATCCAGCACTCGCCGCAGCCGCTCGTCGCGGTCCGCCACGAAGCGCTCGATCCCCTTCAGGATCCACTGCGGCGACAGGTGCGCCTCCTCGTAAACCTCATCGACGGTGCCGCCGGTCCGCCAGCGGTCATCAAAGTCGGAGGACAGGGTGTACTCCTCGGAGACATTCGTGACCATCCAGTCCGACATCAGCCGGCGAGCCCTGTTGGTGACGCACATGGAGTCCACCCAATCTGCCTTGGAGAGCACCTTCGCTCTNTACGACTCNGGCTGCAAAGCAAACAGCTCGGGGCTGATGGCCGCAACTATCTTCACGTTCAGCCCTGCCCTGTCCAGCTCGGGGAGGATCTTCACCACGTTGGCCGTGGTCACGGTGCCCTGGACGATCACAGTGCCCGCCGGTTTCTGGCCAGGCTTGTAGTCCCGCATCACGTAGGCACCCTTGGCCGCCGCGAAGTGCGAGGGCATCCCAAGGGCAGCCCGATCGGGGATGTCCACGTTCGGCCTGGTCAGGTGAAGCGCCACTATCGGCGAGGTGGTCTTCAGCGCGGCCGCGATCACCACCGGGACTTCGTTGTGCTCCCACGGGTGCACGTCGATGGTCATGCCCTTGGGGAACAGCTGCGTCACTCCCGGGGAGAAGACCCCGAAGTGGGTTCTAGAGTCCTCCGCCGTCTCCGGACCCGAGTGGCCCACGACCCACAGCAGCTTGCCCAGCTTGAACTGGCAGTCCTGGGCCATCTGGCTGTACAGCCGCATCAGGCCGTAGTGAAGGTAGACGAAAGATCCGTAGGTGGAGGTCGCCCCGTAAAAGCCCTGGAACTCCTTGTAGGGATCCTCCGCGAAGTTGACGGAGGCGATGCCGGCGATCATTCCGGCGTTGGTGAACTCGGTGATCTCAGTGGGAAGAAGGGCACCGTCCAGGTTGTTCTCCCGGTCATAGAGCCCCCAACCAGGGGTATCCCCCCACTTCTGGGCGAAGCCCGCGATGTTCGTGGAGGCGGCCAGGTCGGCGGAGCAGGCCAGGAAGAGGGGCCGCCCGTAGTTCTCCCGCCCGAAGGCGTTAATCCACGCCCCAAACTTGGCCAGGGCGGCGCGGTTGGGCGCCTTATCGCCGGGCTTGGCCCACATCTCTGCCGGGTAGTTCACGAAGTCGTATAGCCGCTCGTCCTTCCACGGGTTTCGGCTGGTGTCCAGCTTGAAGGAGGGGATCTCCTTCGGGACGCTTTCGCCGATCTCCAGCAGCCTCTCCGCCAACCAATCCACCAGCCCCTGGTCCCTCTGGAGAGCGCTGATAGCGACCTCGAGGTTGGCCCGGAACTGGGATTTCAGCTCGGCAGGGTCCTTCGGCGCCGGCTCGTTGAAGCCGGAGAACTTCACACCGTACTTTTCCTGGTAGACTCCAGCGTTCTTCCAGAAGCCCTCGCCGTTCATGGGCAACGCGGTGCCGTGCGACTTGTTGTCGTAGATGCCGTATCCCCGCCCCTTGCGGGTCTTCAGCCATGCCATGCTGGGCACTTTGTTCGGGTTCGGGCCCCACACCAACTCCATCAGAGTGCGGGTCACCGGCTCCCACTCAGAGCCGTGCTCGTCGCCAACCACACGCCAGCCGTGCCCTCCGAACCAATCGTCGGGAGTGCCATACACGACGCGGCTGATAGGNGTGTCGTCGATGCCGTAGTCGTTCCAATCGATGATGTAGTAGAGGTTGTCCAGCCCCAGGCCCCAGGCGGTGTTCTTTGTTTCGTGAGCCGCGCCCGGGGTAAGCCCACCCTCGCCCTCAAAGGCGAAGACCTTGACGCCGTCGGCACCGGCGCGCTTGAGCGCCATCGCCTCGCCNGCCGCGGCGGGGCTGCCNTGGGCCGACGGACCGGTGTTGAACTTGAGGAAGAGGGTCTTGCCCTCCATCTCGGCATGTCCGGAGAGTCCGCCGTTGNGCCTGAAGCCCAGCAGATCCTCCCAGGTCAGCATCCGCTCCTCGGGCTCTGGCACCAGGTATCGAGGATCCTTGGTCTGAGCGTACTTGATCCGCAGCGCCTCATTGAAGATAGACAGGATGACGTAGGCCAATGGCACCACATGCCCACCAACCAGGATGAAACGATCGCCAAACCGCTTCTCCGGGTGGCGGATATCCCAGCGAGAGACGCCCGACAGCATTGTCGCCAGCACCATGTGAACCTTGGAACGACTTCCGCCCGGGTGGCCGCTCTGCCGGTAGTTCAGCATAACGTCCAGCAGTTGATCGACGATATCTTTCAGTTTCTCCCACCGTGGGAATTCAGCGGCAACCTGTCCGTAGCGAAGCTCAATCTGGGAGTCAGCCCCTCCAACCATAGCGGCTCTTTCTCCTCTCGACTCTAATGTCTGACTGCCGGTCTACAATCTCGCCCACGCCTCTTCGAAGACACGCCTGGCGTTGACCATCAGCAGTTCCGGCGACTGATCGGTCTGGGGCTTGATCTCGAAGGTGAGCCAGGGAACGCCGGTAGGCATCCCCTTCTTTTCGAAGTAGTCGATACCCACCAGGGCGGCCAGGAACTCCGTAAGTTCCGCCACATCGGCAACGCCGCCGGGCAGTCCGAAGCCGGGATGGCTGTCGCCGTAGTAGGGCGACGTCTGGTCCTTGATACAGTTCCCAAGATGCGCGTGGACGAGGAACTCCTTCAGAGTCTCCAGGGACTCCTTGAACCCCTCGCCGATCAGCGGCAGATGACCCATGTCCACGGTGAGACCGAAATTCTTCTGCTCGGCCTTCACCTGCGCCGCGATCTCCACCGCCAGCTTGCTGGGCCCCACAAAGCTCTTCTTGTCTATCTCCCGGTCGAAGGTCTCCAGCAGCACCCACACGGGCTCGCCGGTGGCCTTCTCTTCGGAGTAGCGGCACAGCTCAACCAGGGAGCGCACAAGCTGCCGCGCCGCCTGCTGCTCGTTCCGAGGGCCGGGGTAGGTCTTGGCCCCATCCAGCAGTTCGATAAACGGGGCTCCAAGAAAGTAGGCATCATCGATGCTCTTCTTGAGNGCCTCNACGCCGGCTCTCCGAGCGACCTCATCCAGGTTGCCNAGGTTGTGCTTGCCACCCAGGATCACCGGGGCAGCGCCAACGCCGAGGGATACGTGGGAGTCGGCGGCCATCAACTTGACGGCGGCCAGCGCCGTATCCTCCATCCTCCCCACCACCAGCACGCTGAAGAAGTCATCCAGCATGACCTGCTTCGCCGTCTCGATGGTCCGTGCCGCGCTGGTACCACAATCGGGGTAGATCATCCCCTGGATAATGCCCAGACGCACCTGCTTACGCCACAAGGCTTCCATGGTGAAACTCCCATCATCATTTGCTGAGCGTTCGGCGGCCGGCATTCAGCCCAAATTGGAGGGAAAGGGCGACGGTGGTCGGAGACTGCTTCACTGTGCGGCACCTCCACGGCGCAACCTCGTCGAAGCAACGGGACCGGGATACTTTCGCTGAAGGCCAATGCCTAACCGACGGTGATATTAGCACGCTTCCACCAGAAGCGGCAAGCAAAAAGTGCTGTGATATACTCTCTTCACGGCCCACGCGGGTCCACCCTCCTGGTTTCCGTTTCCCCATGGCACCACGGGATGACCCCTCTCAGAGGAGGCTGACAATGCATTCCATTGAGCGGACCCACCGGCTCAGGGTCGGGGAGGATGANGGCCGCCGAGTGCTGCTNGTGGATGGAGCGATTCTCTCCGTTGCCGTGGAGGGGGATGCGCCCCCNTCCGGCTACTGGGCAGCCATGATGCCCGCGGGGTCGCCCTCGACGGCCCTGCTCCTCGGCCTGGGTGGCGGCACCCTGGCCCATCTGCTGACCAGTCGCTACCGGGGGATCCACATCGTTGGGGTAGACACCGACGCGGAGCTGATCGAGTTTGCCCGCCGGGAGTTCGGGCTAGACCTCTCCAACCTGGAAGTGATGATACAGGACGCCTTCGACTACGTCGCGGTGGTGCCGCGACACTTCGAGTTCATTGCCGTGGACCTCTTCGCTGGCTACGACTTCCAACGGGGCGTGGTAGCCAAGCCCTTCCTCCGCCGCTTGAGGGAGATGGCTCGCCCCGGTGGAGAGATAGTCTTCAACCTCTTCCGCGACAAGCGCACGGAAAACCACCTCGCCCGAATTAGCAAGGTGCTGCAGATCAAACAGAAGCTACTGGTGGGCCGCAACGTGGTGGTTCACTGCGGCTGCTGAGCGGCCAGCCCTCCTCATGTGCTGACCCATAAAGACCGGGATCTCGGTATTTCGATTGGAGAGAGGCTCGACACTCACGTCACACTTTGGGGTGCTCCACCTGGACCCCCTGGGTACCGTCCTCCAGGATCTTCAGCTGGTAGTCCGAGAAGATGCTTGGAGCCTCTTGCTGCATTATCTTCAGCATGGCCACGGCCAGCTTCCTGATCTCGGGCTCGGCGCCGGGGCCGCCCCGCAATTCTATGAAGTGGCGTAGCGCCCTGCCATTGACCGTGATGAAGATCTTGGTTTCAGTGGCGTTTGGGAGAACGCTTCTGCCCGCCTGGCGGGCCATCTTCCGCTTCGAGGCGCGGCTCAGGTCGGGATGGGTCTCCTCCACCCGCGCCGCCACTCTGTCCACCAGCCGATTGTAGCTATCGTGACTCCGCGCGATCGCTTCCATCCATAGCTGGTGAGCCTCAGGGTCCTCGGCAATCACCTCGGGCTCCACGAAATCTACTGTCGACTCGTCCACGTACCGCTGGGAGAGCTGGGAGTAGCCCCAGCCAGCCCTGTGCCTGACCAGTTCGTGGGTGAGGGAGCGGGAAACGCCTGCCAGGATGAAGTTCCACACAGCATGTTCCAGAACACTGCCGTGCCCGGACTCTATGATATTCCCCAGGTAGTCGGAGTTGGACTTGCGCCCCTGCTTCGCCCCGAAGGACATGTAACAAATCCTGCCGGCCATCTCTGCCAGCGACTCAGCCCCTACCTCGGCGTCGGTGGCCCAGGTTGTCTCGTTCTCCTGGAGGAAGCGCTGGACCGACTCCTGATCCACCACCTGTCTTCCCACCAGGTAGATCTCGGGCTCTCGTATCACCCTCATCCCATACACCTCACCAGTAAGTAGTGCGAAAGACGCGGCCACATCCACGCCCAGCCTTCACAGTATGCCCTAACCTGCCCCAGCTTTTCCACCATCCCCTGGCCGATTGGAGGCAGGCCGAAGGGTGAACGATCTATCGGTGAGCCGCTGGGCCGTCCGGCCCTGATGGTGCAGAGTGCAGAGTGCTCGAGAATCGTAGCTGATCGCCCGGTCTCCGCCCCGCCCGGTCCCCGCATCCCCATGTCACCGTGTCCCAATACGTGTTGCGGCGAACCAGGTTAGCTACTATACTGCTCTAGCTGCTCCCTCGAAGACTTCCCACATTGTAGTCCTCTCCGCACGAGCAGATTCGGGATGGAGGTACGCGGTTGCAGGCGAAGAAGCTGTTGCTCATCGACGATGAGCCGGCCATTCAGATCCTGGTTCGACTGGTGATGGAAGGTGACGGCTGGCAGGTTCTAGTAGCGGGTGAAGGAGTCCCGGGGCTGGCTCTGGCCAAGGAACAGCACCCGGACGTGATCCTCCTGGATGTGGCGCTCCCCGACATATCCGGTCTCGAAGTCTGCCGGCAGCTGAAGTCCGATCCATGCACAAGCTCCATACCCGTGGCGATGCTCACGGCGATGGCCCAGGAGACCGACCGAAGGGCGGCCATGACCCTCGGCGCCGATGACTACGTAACCAAACCGTGGAGGCCCGCGGCCCTGATCGCCAGGATCACCGGTCTGATGGAAAAGTGCACAAGCGCCAAGGATAGCGGTGCGAGCATCAGCTGATCGCAATTGCCTAAGCTTGTCTAACCTTCGCTCACGGCTACGATCTCTTTACTNCTCTTTATTGACACTGCNGNGCGACGGCGATAGAATCTAGGTAACGTTAGTCTGAGGAGACCTCCGCTCATCCCCCTCTCTTTAATTATTGCGAGATTGGGCCTAAGCGGGCTTTGGGTAGGCAGCAATTCCGTCTCTGGCTGCATATCCGGCGCGCCGGATTGACCGGCCATGGTGGCCGAAGCTTCGCTCTGGCTTTGTCCGATAAATCCGGGCAGGTGGGTTGCGGCCAGTTCACGACAGGAGTCTCACCTTGGAGATTATTTGGCTCGGCCACAGCTGTTTCAGGTTGAAAGGCCGCGATACAACGGTCATCACCGACCCGTTTGATCTAAGTTCGGGCTACAGCCTCGGCAAGGTTACGGCCGACCTCGTCACCGTCTCTCACCAGGCCCCAGACCACAGCAACGTTGCAGCCGTGGAGGGGAATCCCCAGGTTGTGGACGGACCCGGCGAGTACGAGGTGAGGGGTGTGCTGATTACCGGCGTAGCCACCCGCCGAGACGGTGAGAAGGCCCGCAACACCGCCTGTCTCATTGAAATCGACGATCTCACCGTGTGCCACCTGGGCGACCTGGGCCATATCCTTTCACCCACACAGGTGGAGCAGATGAACAGCGCCGACGTGCTGCTGATCCCCGTGGGAGGCTACAACACCATCAATGCCAGCCAGGCAGCGGAGGTGGTGAGCCAGATCGAGCCGAGGATCGTCATCCCGATGCACTTCAAGACCGAGGTCACTACCCTGGAGTTGGACCCCCTCAGCAAGTTCCAGCGGGAGATGGGACTGCCGGAACTGCAGCCCCAGCCGAAGCTGGTGGTGACCAGGGGTAGCCTGCCCGAGGAGACCACCGTCTTCCTGCTCGACTACAAGCGATAGAGCATAGCGCATTACTGGAAGGATCCACCGATGCCGAACCCTACTCTGAATCGCCGCTATCAGAAGTTGCTCGACCAACTGGACCAGGTGCACCCCAACACTCGAGAGATGTTCCTCTACCTCTTTGCTATGGTGGCTGCCGAGCAGGGGATCATCAACGTGGAGAGAACGCAAGACGAGCGGGGACGGCAGATGGTGATTATGCTGGATCCCAAGAAGAAGCACGAGTTCAAGGTCGCATATCCCGAGGGACTGGACCCGACCTATGCTCGATTCGCCGTCGCGGAGATGGAGCGATTGCTGAGAGAGGATTCCATCGGAACCTCTATGGACAAGACCCTCTTCCGCCAACTGTACGAGAACCATCCCTGCCGAGCCTGCACCTACCACGAGGAAAGGCACTGGCAGATCTGCGCAGAGTGCCATTTCGCCGGCTATCCCGTGAACTTCGAGGGGCCAGGGATACAGTAAGACCCCGAGGTTCCTTCGATCTCTCGGTCTCTCCCTACTGGTTCTATTGGCCTGGGCGTCTCTTCAGATCCGGCTGCACTATGTTCTCCTGAGCCCCGAGGGATTTACTTACAGGAAAGTCGTCCTATCTAGGCCATCATCCCATTCCCCGTGTCCTCTTCTATACCCTGTGCATCCTGTTCGTCCCTTCCACACGTCTCCCACGTCAACGCCTCAGGATAGTCGCCAGCTATCGGGAATGTTATTATTCCCGGCGGAAGGAATTGCCAATGGCAGGCGACGAGCAAGCTTCCAGGTCTACTTTGGGCCCGCCGCTCCCCCAACTGGGTGACGGTGAGCCGCGCCAGGAGCAGGAGCCAGCCTGGATAGCCCTGGCCGTGCTCGCGGTCGTTGCCTTCTTCCTATACCTGGTGCGCGGCATACTGACCCCCTTCATAGTGGCCGGCGTACTCTCCTACATGGCAGCCCCCGCCGTCCATTGGATCGAGAAGCGTTGGCGCCTACCCAGGTTCGCCGTCGTCCTCATCTTCTTCCTGGTCTTCTTCGTCCCCATCGGGGTGCTCCTTCGGCTAATGGAGCCTGTTCTGGAAACGGAGACCAAGGAGCTGGCCACCAATGCCCCGCTCATCCTCAGCAACCTGCTCTCTCAACTGTTCGGCGGGACCAGCGTGGATATTCTGGGGCAGACCATCGATGCCGGTACCGTCAGCGACTACCTGCTGGGAGCCCTCTTTGGAGCGCTGGGAACCCCGTCGCAGGCTATCCACGTCGCGCAATCCATCATGGGGGCGCTTCTGGACACCCTCCTATCCGTGATACTCCTCTTCTACTTCCTGCTGGACCCGATAGACTTGGGGCGCACGGCAATTCGGTTCGTTCCGGTGCAACACCGCCCGCACTGGCAAAGGGTTGGCCGAGAGGTTCACGAGGTGCTGGGCCGCTACGTTCGTGGGCTGGTCTTCCTTGTCTTCCTGATGGCCACCGCAACCTGGATCGGCCTGACAGTGATATTCCACCTACCCTTCGCTCTGCCCATCGCCCTGGCCACCGGCTTCCTGGAGATCATCCCCTTCCTGGGCCCGTTGATGGCCGCTACTATTGCTGCAGTGGTAGGCCTCTCTTACGGCGGGTCGGGCTATGCCGCGGGAATCGCCATCTTCTACCTGATCCTCAGAGAACTGGAAGACCAACTGGTTATGCCGGTGGTCATTGGACGGGCCGTGGAGCTGCCCCCCGTCATGGCCATCTTTGCCGTGCTGGCAGGTGGGATGGTAGGTGGGGCGCTCGGGGCTCTTCTGGGCATTCCGGTGGCGGCAGTAGTGAGGATTGCTTTCGAAAGGTGGAGGCCGGCCTGAGTCCGGAACCATCGATGACAAGGGGCCGGCGTTTCGGCCGGCCCCTGATGTTTCTATCGATTTGTGCGATTCATCTGCGCCTCTTCGGCTGCAGCCTGGCAGGCCCCTTCGGGGCCGACGGGATCACCCTGGCCGACAGCTTCTCCTCCCGAGTCTGGATCCACCAGCCCACTGCCAGGGCGGCGATCAGCACAACGAGAGCCGTCAACTGCGCCTGTTTGAGCCCCAGCGCGACCAGCGGCTCGGTGCGCAAGAAGAATAGCCCGATCTGCCCCAGGGAATAGCCTGCCAGATATAGCACGAAAAGCTGTCCCGGCTTCGGCAACCTGAGTCGCAGGAACCACAGCAGTGCGAAGAAAGCCAGGTTGAAGAGCAACTCGTACACCGCGGCCGGCTGGTAGGCCACGGTGTGGTCCACTACGAAGGAGTTGGCGTGGGCGTAGATGAAGCCCCAGGGCAGGGTCGTGGGGGCGCCAACGATGTCGCCATTGACGATGTTGCCGATCCGCCCAAATGCCTGTCCCACCACCGCCACCAGGATGCCCGCATCCAATATGGTCCAGAGGGACAACTTTCGTTTTCGGGCGACAATCCACAGGGCTATCACCACACCGAATATGGCGCCGTAGAAGGCCATCCCACCTTCCCATGTGGCCACAATTCGCCACGGCTCAGCCAGATACGGGCCCAACGGCTGCTGCACCACGTAGTAGAGGCGCGCCCCAATGAACCCCGCGATGATGGATGGCCACAGCGCGGCCCAGATGTCGTCGTCGGTGAGCCCCCTCCGCCGCGCGTAAGGGTAGGCCACCAGCAGCCCGACCACCACCCCGACGTCGTACATGAGTCCATACCATCGGATGGCGATGGGGCCCAGCTGGGCGAGAATGGGATTGATGTCAATGACGATGAAACCGGGCATTGCGCTTTTACTCCTGTTTCTATTGCGCTAAGCTGCCGTGGAATTATAGAGGTAGCCGGTGCTGCGAGTCCACCCCTGGCTCGCTCCTGCCCCAGAAGCCCCCACGGCTCAACGGGTGAGGTAGGTGGATGTCCCACTTGCACATACCGGATGGGGGTGCTGCCCGTCTGGCTGGTGGCAGCAGGGTGGCTGGTCACGGTGGCGTTGCTCGCCCTGACCTCGAGGTCGCTTCAGAGGAAAGGCGCCGAGGCCAGGCTGCCTCTGTCTTCGTCAGACTGGTGCTTCTGCTGGGTGCAGTGGGATGGATCCTTGAGGCGGCCATCACCGGGCTCATCGCGGGCCACGTGGCTAATATCCGTCCAGACCTGATGGGCCTCCCAGTTCAAGGCACGAGAGGTCGGTAGGTTAACCGGCTGGACTCGTTGTCCGCGGGCGCGGTGCTGGCGGTCCTGGGCCGGGCCGGCGTTGTCGACCTCATCCTGCCTCGCCTTCTGGCGGACGGCAACCCTCCACTGCTCGCGACGGTCACCCCAGCCGCTAAGGTTGGGGTGACGCTGGTGCTCGCACTGCTGTCATGGCATCTGCTGGAGGAGCCACTACTGAGGCTGAAGTCGCTCTACAATTAGCGTTGAGGAGTCCCGCGCCACGATGGATACGCCGCATTTTGGGCAGAAGCAGAGAGCGCTCTTCGGCGCTCTCCCGTCTTGGCCAACTGCGCTATTCACTCGTTGGAGAATCAGAACTCTTTCGGTCGCCCCCCGGATGCTCCTGCCGCGATTGCGGCCTCACGGGCACGCAGAATGTGCTGCCTGCCGAGCGCCTCAGCACGCTCGGCGTTTCCTACTCGAAGCGCTCGGAGCACCAGCCTGTGCTCCGCCGCCGACTCCACGGCTCGTTCTGTACGTTCCAGAGAGGTACGATATAGGCGGCGGGTCTGGGCCTTTATGCTGGCCAGGAACTCCCTAATCCACCTGTTGCGGCTCGCCTTGGCGATCAACTCGTGAAACTGAGTGTTCAACTCCACCACCGCCGCAGTGTCCCGAGCCGCGATGCACTTCTCCACAGCCGCGCACACGTCATCCATCTCGGCCAGTTCGTCGGCGGCGAGGTGGTGGTCGCTACCTTTCAACATCACAGTTGCGCATAAAGACTCCACTCCGTACAATTGTGGCTGAAGCGATGGAGCTCGCTGGGCAGATCTTAGAGTCTGCCAAATTGTCGCTGTGACTGATAGCTTCTACTGAAGACTGCGCGTCTTCTGAAGAATGGTCCGGATTCTGCTGATCATCTTCGAGGGCGGGCTTGAACGTGCCGTTGTCCGTGTTGCCGGTAACGCGTCCTGCGCCGGAGTGACGCCGATCGAAGGTTAGAAGTCGTGTCGGCCGGCAGGCAGGGAGCGTCCGTCAGCGGTAGTGGGTTGAGTGGTGAAGCTGATGAGTCGCACTTACCTTGACCTTGCCACTTCGCTGGAGCCACAAAGACCCGAGCTGCAATGGGTCGAGGGCAGTTTCCGCAAGATCCTCGTGGTCCTCTCCGATTCGCCAACCTCTATGCACGCACTCCGAACAGCCATCAGTCTCGCCTGGCAGCATGATGCCGAGTTATGGGCACTCTCCGTCGAGGCGCGCCTTTCCCGTTTTCCGGCCACGGTGGGCGAGGTCGAGGAGGAGAAGGAGAGCCAGGACCACCACCCGGCCGCGTTGCTGAACAGCGCGCGGGAGGCAGCCGAACGCCGCGGAGTCCGATTGCGGGGCGAGACGGCTTACGTGCGTGGTGGTTCGGCGGCGCTCACCTACACTCGCCATGGCGATTTCGACCTCGTGGTGATCGGGTGTGACCGGCACCAGGATCTGTGGCATGCCCTCACCTGCACGTCCGGCCGCATGGTTCGCGGAGTCCCCTGCAGCGTCATGGTGGTTCGCTAGTCAAGGGAGGTTCTCGATCGAGGGGACTTAGGGGCCGGGAGCCGGTCATCACTTGAAGGAGGCGACGATGGGAACCAGAGAATCAGACTACTACCATGCTCTCTACCAGGTGGCTTTGACGATCAACTCCAGTCTGGATCCTCGCGAGGTGCTTGAGTCGATTGCGCGGAGCACCGCTGTTGCGATGGGCAGCAAAGCCTGTTCCATCATGCTCCTCAGTTCGGACCGAACGGAAATGTACCATAGCGCAGCCTACGGTCTGAGCAACTGGTACGTGCGAAAAGGCGCCCTCAAGGTGGACTCCAGTATGGCGGAAGCCCTGTCGGGACATCCGGTGGCTGTGTGGGATGCCGGCACCGATCCCAGAATCCAGTATCGTCCCCAGGCAGTCAAGGAAGGGATCGCCTCTATCCTCACCATCCCCATGCGACTCCGGGAAGAGGTGATTGGGGTTATGAGGATCTACACCTCCGAGCCCCGGGAGTTCACTGCCAACGAGATCGAGTTTGTGGAGATTGTAGCCAATCTGGGAGCTGTGGCGCTGGAAAAGGCGCGCCTGTTCGAAGAGGTCAAGATAAACTACGAGGGGATCCGCAAGGACCTCCTCGAATGGTACGCAACGTGGGGGCTCGAGCGAACGGCCGACGCGCTGGCGGGAGGCGTGTCCCCTGTCGAAGAGGAGAGTGCAGCGGCATAACCAATACGCCCGCAAGCAGCCTCACCGGGGATTCGCCAGGAGCGGGAGCAGTACCCAACTCTTGACTCACTCGACCCGTGAGCGTATGATTCGCGCTGGGGAATGTCGGTTCGATCATCAAGGCGATAAAGCTCGCCGGGGGTTCGCGCCCCGAACGGTCGACCAGTTGACTGATAGCTTCTATCGGCGCATGCGTGTCCGGTAGGAGCTTTTTTTTCGTTGCATAGTCGTGGCCGCAAGGCCGCGAACGGGGGCAAGTGGGACTCTTTTCGAAGCCCAGACAGGCGGAGTGGCGCCACACCCACTTCTTCGAGTTGCGGGATGCCCTCGAGAAGGAGGGCTGCGCCCTTTGTCGCTTGAACCTTGCCTCCGTGGCCCACAGGCTGGATGGTCTGGCCTACGAGGACGTCAACGACCCGGGTTTGAGAGATCAACTCCGGGCTTCACGGGGCTTCTGCGCTCACCATGCCTGGCAGTTCGCGCGCCTGCGCTCGGCTGCCCAGGGGGTGGCCATCATCTACCGCGACGTCCTGACCGAGGTGGCCAGGATCCTAGTAGAGGGACCGACACACCCCCATGGGCTGTTCGCAGCTCACCGCCGAAAAGCATCCCTCCCGTCGCGATTGCTCCCGCAGGCTCCTTGCCCCATCTGCGCGGGATTGTCAGAGACCGACGGCCAGTACCTGGGCACCCTGATCGACCACCTGGACGAGGAGGACTTCAGCGCTGTCTACCGGCGGTCAGACGGGCTGTGTCTGCCTCACCTCAGTCGTGCCCTGGACCACCTAACTTCCGTGGAGATCCGGCGTGTCCTCTTTGATACCGCACGACGGTACCTCTATGCCCTCCTGGCCTCCTGCAACGAAAACGTCGATGGTTGTACGAGGCGCCTGGCGGAGTCACTGGTGGGGGTCCAGGGCGCCCTTGTTCAGGTGGACAGTCTCATCCTTGCCGCCCGCAACCCGGAAGGGTTGGAGGGCGAGAAAGCCATCGAAGAACTGCTGCCGACCGGAGGCGCGGACGGGTGTCCCGTATGCCATCAGGTTCAAGGGACAGGTGACCGCGTCCTCGCCGGCCTTCCATCCGATGGATACCCATCATTTCCATCGCTGTGCAATCTCCACGCGTGGCGGTTCGTGAAGCTGGTGGACCATCAATCGACTGCCGGCCGGTTCAGACGGGAATTGCGCGACGCCATTGGGCAGTTGACAACTGTTAGCGCCGATGCCAACTCGCAGGATGGATCTTCCCCGCCGTTTCCGGAGGAGTGGCACGTCTGCCCTGTGGAGGGTCCTCTCACCGATCTCGAGGTGAGCTCGGCAAGGCATCTCGTCAAGGCGCTATCCCTGCCCGTGATTCAGTCCGCGTTTCGCAGATCCTCCGGGCTGTGCCTGCCCCATCTGATCCAGGCCCTCCGCTGCGGTGATCAGGCCGGTGCCGAGATACTGGCACAGCTGGAAGCCGATCGTATCCAGGATCTAGTAGTGGACCTGAGCAAGTACATACGCAAGCAGGACTACCGGTTTCGCGACGAGCCGTGGGGAAAAGAGCTCCGATCACCATGGCGTGCAGTAAGTCTGGCCGTCGGCGCGGAGGGGTTTCGGGGTGTCGGTGCGATCTGGTGGCCAAGGCGGAAGCATCGATGAAGGATCTCTGCACTCGCTGTGTCACAGAAAACCGGTCCCAGCATTGCCAGTGCCAATGGTGAACACGTGACACTCATTCCGTCTGAATTGCGGATCGAGATAAAGACAGTGCGCAGCCTGCTCGAACGTGTGCCCGCGCCCGTCGAGCCGACCGCCGCATCACGGGAGTAGACGTTGTTCGGCAGCGGCATGCTTTCGTTCCTGGTGCTCCTCCTGGCCATCAGCGTTCTCGCCAGGCAGACACCTCTCTTCCTGCTCAGCCTCGCCTTGCTCGTTGCGGCCCTGCTGTCCCGATTGTGGGAGCGGTACTGCCTGACCGGGGTCGAGTACCGGCGCCGGTTCAGCCACCAGCGGGCATCCTTCGGCGACGAGGTCGTGATGGAGATCGAGATCATCAACCGGAAGATCCTGCCGCTTTCCTGGCTGGAGATCGAGGACGAGATGCCGCGGGATCTACCGCCCAAACAGGGCCGGGTCTACGCCTCCCACAAGGCCGAAAGGGCTGTCCTGCCCAATTTCCTCCCACTGAAACCATATGAGCGGGTCAGGCGGCGATACGTCCTCCCCTGCGTGACGCGCGGCGAGCACCGCTTTGGCCCCGTGCGGTTGCGGTCGGGCGACCTCTTCGGGTTCATCTCCTGCGAACGGAATATCGAACTCCCCGAGAGCCTCGTGGTCTACCCACGGGTGGTGCCGGTTGCACAACTTGGGCTGCCTTCCCGCTACCCGGTGGGAGAGTTGCGGACGCAGAGCTGGATCTTCGAAGACGTTAGCCGGGTGGCAGGAGCCAGAGAGTACCGCCCCGGCGACAGCCTCCGGCGGATCCACTGGGCCGCGACCGCGAGGACCGGCGAGCTCCAATCGAGGGTGTACGAAGCCACCACCAGCCACAGGCTCGCCCTTTTCCTGAACCTGGACACTAATGAAACGCCGGGATGGGGATTCGGCTATGACCCCGACGTCCTGGAGTTCACCATCACGGCCGCTGCCTCCCTCGCGAGCTGGGCTTTGGAGCGGGGTTACCAAATCGGCGTCTACACCAACGGCATGCACAGGTGGGTTCGCGGAGCCGTGTCCGTCGAGCCGGCACGAGATTCCGGGCAACTGGAGCGCATTCTGGTCGCCCTCGGCAGGCTGGAACCCATCACGGCCTTGCGCTTCGAGCTTCTGCTGGACGGTCGGGCAAGGAAGCTGCCCTTCGGGTCCACGGCCGTTATCATAACTTCCACATTGAGGCAGCCGGTTGTGGCGGCAATCAGGGCTGTGAGACATGGTACTCCGACCACCGTGATCCTCACGGGGCGGCGGCCATCGCAAGTGACGATACCAGGGGTCACGATTCGCCGCGCCGGGCCGCCCGAGTCATGGAGAGAGATCCAGAGCATAGCCCCGACTATCGACGTGGCCGGACCCCAGGGGACGATCAATGGCTAGTCCGCGGAACACGGAAGGCAAGAAGGCAGGACAACAGGTGGGCTTGCTGGAAACACAGCAGATGCTGCTGTTGGCATCGGAGGCCGCATGGGTTTACGGCTGGCTGCTGATCACCGGTTTGTGGTTGGGCAGTGGCAGAGGCTCGGTGCTCGACTTCGCGATCGTAGCCGCGACGTTGGCTGGAGCGGCGGTCTCCGCCCGACTCGCGATTGCCATCAGGGGACGAGATCGGTCTACGGCGGCTATCCTAGCGTTGCTCGGCCTGGCTGTGACCTGCTTGATCACGCTGGGCGAGTTTCCGCGTCCAAATGGATGGGGTGATTGGTGGCTACTTTGGACCCAACTTCAAGGCGATGGCGTCCCCGCCAGATCCGTCTGGGCCGCCTGCGTGGCTCTGTTCCTCTGGTGGAGGGGGCTGTCCATTGGTGGATCCCGACCAACCCAGTCAGACGTGGAAGACGACTTCCGACTCGGGATTATGGCGCTGGCAGCCCTGTTCGTCGCGGTGGCTCTGGCTGGGGTGAGCGCCCACCCCATCTCCGGACAACTCGTCCTGATGACGATCCTCCTGATCAGCAGCGGGTTGGTTGGGATGCCTCTGTCGAGGATCGTCGATGAGAGCAGGAGCCAGCGCCGCCGGGATGAAGCACCCCTGTCGCCTGGTACCGCCTGGTTGGGGATGCTGCTCTCGGTAGTGGCCGGCGTCCTACTGGTCACCATGCTGCTGGCCCAGTTCTTCACCTTCGAGAGGATCGGCAGTTTGCTGGAGCCGTTGGCCGCCCCTCTAGGAGCGATCCTGTGGGGGCTCATCTACGCAGTCGCCCTGCCCATGGGGTTGCTGGCCGAGTTGGTGATCCGCCTCGGCAGAATGGTCTTTCACGGCAGTGGGCTATCTCCGAGTAGCTTCGACCCCACGGACATGTCCTGGTTGGATGCCCTGAGAAATGAGAGGCAACCATCTGGCTTCCCCCCTGAGCTCCTCCTGGCGATAAAGGTGGTCGCGGCCGTGGTGCTCGGCATCGTGGCCCTCTGGATACTCGTTCGAGCCTTCACCAGGATCGGGGGATGGTGGCAGCACGACGACGTGGAGGAGATCCATGACTCCGTCTGGTCGTGGCCCGGGGTAGGTGCCCTGTGGCGATTGTTGGCTGGGAGGCTGAACTCCCCATCCGGAACCGGCGTCTCCGACGACGGCGCAAACCCAGACACGACCGATGCAGGGCGCATCAGGCAGATCTATCGGCAGCTCCTCCTTCTTGGAGACTCGATTGGCCACCCCAGGCAGCCGTGGGAGACGCCTCTTGAGTATGAAAGCAGGCTGAAATGCGATAGCTGCCTCCAGGGGGAGGACGAGGTCCAATTGGTCACTGAGAGCTACCTGCGCGTGAGATACGCGAGCCCCAACTCGGGTCAACCCAATCCGGACCGAGTCCGCTCGGCCTTGGACCAGCTTCAGGCCCTTTGGCAGGCCCATCTCACGAAAGTGAAGGACTCCTCACGGTCAGATCGCAAGAAGGCCAACTAGCCCTGCCCCAACCACCACCAGAGCGCCATCCAATTGTGGCACCCGTAGAAAGGCCACACGAGCCAAGGGCTTCATTTGCATGAAGATCGAGCTCACTGGTATAACGTGCAACTCATTAGTATCGTGAGTTAATGGTACTCTGGTGTAGCGCAGGATCGCGCGGTAGCGCCTCGAACTCCCCCCGGCCTCGCAACGTATGCCCTGTTGCATTCTTTGCCCTGAACCCTCTGTCGGGTCGCGGATTGACGCGACTCTGAGCGTGAGCTATAGGCCGAAGCCAGTCGGTGCCGAGCGCCAGGCCGGTGGACACCTATGACGGAATAGATGTGATGAGACTTGCCAATGGCTGCCAAGTACCGCGTGCTCGTTACCGACTACGCATGGCCATCGCTGGAACCGGAGAAACAGGTCCTTAAGGCCATCGACGCCGAACTGGTGGTATCGCCGGACGGCCAGGAGAGCAGTGAAGCGCTTCTGGCCAACCTGGCCACTGACGTCGACGCCATCATGACCAACTGGGCGAAGGTAACCCGAAACGTAATCCAGGCGTCCCCCCGCTGTAAGATCGTAGCCCACTACGGCGTTGGCGTCGACAACATAGACGTTGCCACCGCGACCGAGCGCGACATCGTGGTGACCAACGTCCCAGCCTACTGCGTGGACGAGGTCTCGGACCATGCCCTTTCCCTCCTGCTGGTTCAGGCACGGAGGGTCATCGTCTACGACCGCGCCATCCGCGAGGGCAGGTGGGACGTGAAGGTTGGGGATCCGGTCCGCCGCATCCGGGGCAAGAAGCTGGGCATCATCGGGCTGGGGCGCATCGGTAGCTGCCTGGCCGGCAAGGCCCGGGCCCTGGGGCTGGAGATCCTGGCCTACGACCCGTACCTGGGCGACGAGAAGATCAAGGAGCGGGGCGGCACCCCCGTCGATTTCCCCACCTTGCTGAAGGAGAGCGACTTCATCAGCATCCACGCCCCCCTCAGCAAGGAGATCGGGACGGCCGGCATGTTCAGCGCCGACGAGTTCAAGTCGATGAAGAACAGCGCCTACATCGTCAACACGGCCCGAGGCGGCATCATCGACGAGAAGGCCCTCTACGTAGCTGTCAAGGAAGGGGAGATCGCGGGCGCGGGACTGGACGTCCTGCCAACCGAGCCGGTGCAGGCCGATAATCCGCTGCTGACACTGGACAACGTTATCCTGACCCCTCACGCCTCCTTCTGGTCCGAGGAGTCGGTGACCAACCTCCAGGTCCAGGCGGTTGAAGAGGTTCTGCGGGCGCTGACCGGCCAGCGTCCTGCCTCGCCCATCAATCCCGAGGCGCTTAAGAGCGGCCCCAACGGGAGCAACGTGCAGTGCCGATGCTAGGGTAGACACTCACCGAGTGAATTTAGGGCGGGGTCTTGTGCCCCGCCATCTCCACCCGCCTGCGACCACTTGGCCGGAATTGGCCCGCGCATTTGGCGAGGCACAAGACTCAGCACTACATAGCGGGCACGCTCTCGAATTGCCCCTGCCTGAAACCCGCACNCCGCTCTCTCTACCGGCGGAAACCTCCACTCCTCCGGCAATTCCCCCGGCATGTGAGTGGCGCTTCTGCCCCCTCGGGCATTTGAAGGGGGACAGACATGCCCGAGAAGTGCGCTCGACGTCCAGGGAATCGGCGACCGGCCGGACTCATCTCCACTTGCGGGCCGTAGCTCCCACAAGCTAGACTCCTGGAAGGGAAACTTGAGTCTCAACCCACCCGATAGGAGGGCTGAGGCTGACTGATCACCCCACGATCAAGCCGTTTCACGGAATCAAATTGCCGGAGTGTGCACATATGCCGCAATCGCCGCGTTGTCCGGAGGTCCTGGAACAACTGCGCTCGCTGGCCGACCCCGCTAACGTGGAGGGAATGGCCCACTTCGGGATAAACCCCCACAACACCCTTGGAGTGTCGGTTACCGACCTGAGAAAGATCGCCAAGGGACTGGGCATGGATCACGAGCTTGCCGCCCAGCTGTGGGAATCTGGGATTCACGAGGCCCGCATCCTCGCCGTTCTGGTGGACGATCCCAAGATGGTCAGCCTGAACCAGATGGAGAGTTGGGTGAAGGATCTGGACTCCTGGGACGTCTGCGACCAGCTGTGCAGTAATCTCTTCAACCGGACTCCACGCGCCTACGATCGAGCCGTGGCATGGAGCAGCCGACCGGAGGAGTTCGTCAAACGGGCCGGATTCGTGCTGATGGCGGCGCTGGCTGTCCACGACAAGAAAGCTCCGGATCCCCGCTTCTTTGCATTCCTGCCGATCATCCGCAGGGAGGTAACCGACGACCGCAACTACGTGAAGAAGGCCGTCAACTGGGCACTGCGACAGATAGGCAAGCGAAATCATAGACTGCGCGAGGCCGCCATCGACGTCGCCAAAGCAATCCAACTGATGGACTCCAAGACCGCCCGGTGGATTGGCAGCGACACTATCAAGCAACTGGCGAGGCCGGCAAAGAAGAAGAGGGTGGTGGCGTAAACCGTTGAGCGAGACACACGTAGTATTCGGCGCCACGGGCGCGCTGGGTCTGACTATAGTGCGGCTACTGGCCGACCAGGGCAAAGCGGTCAGGGCAGTGGTCCATGACATGGAGCTCGCCGGTGAGATACTGCCTGCCACGGCGGAGGTCGTAGCTCACGACGCGGCAAACACGGGGGAGGCTCGCCAGGCCTGCATGGGCGCCACAGTCGTGTACGACTGCATCAACGTCCGGTACAGCCTATGGGAGAAGCAGTTGCCCGGGATCACGGCCAACATTCTGGAGGCGACGAAAGAGGCCAACGCCAGGCTGGTGTTCCCCAGCACTGTGTTCGGATACGGCCCGATCCAGAAGACCCCCGCCACCGAGGATCATCCTCTGGCAGCTACCAGCAAGAAGGGAAGACTGCGCAACAGGCTGGAGCAGGGGTTGATGGACGCCCACCGCGCCGGCACGGTACCGGTGGCAATCGCGCGATTCCCCGATTTCTACGGTCCTTTCGTCATGAGTCCGCTGATGGCCCCGATCTTCGAGGCAGCCATTTCCGGTAGGACCGCGGGTTGGCCCGGCCAGATGGATGTTCCCCACGACCTCGTATTCATCGAGGATGCAGCCAGGGCGTGCGTGCTTCTGGCCGACACGGAGAGAGCCTACGGTCAATCCTGGCACGTTCCAGGGGATGGGCCGATCACCGGCCGACAGTTCATGGAGATGGCATATGCCGCCGCGGGCACTCGGCTGAACATCAAGGCTTTGGGCCGCAGGCTCTTCCGATTTGCCGGCCTGATGATCCCCGATGCCGGCGAGATGCTGGAACTGCTTTACCTGTTCGAGGAGCCGCTCGTTCTTAGCGGAAGCAACTTTGCTGCAGAGTTTCCTGAATTCCGCTACACGTCCCACGAGGAGGCAATTCGCCGCACGGTAGAGTGGCACAAGCAATCACCAGCACTCCCTTCGCCATCCACATAGTAGACAAGGGCCGAGAGTTCGTCGTTTGATGTCAGCCGCGCGACCAACCAAGGGGTGACAAGCAGAGCTCGGTTTCCAACCGGTTCAGACACATTCCAGCACGAGTCGGGGAGGCGAATGTCCATGCAGGCAACACCGCCGGTTGAAGAACAGATCTGGGAGGGTGGCCCCTCTCAATGGCTGAACTTCAAGACTTACCTCATGTGCTGGGTAGGGTTCCTCGTGATACTCGCGGTGGGCGTGATGGCCTGGGGCCCTCTGGATATACAGCAGCCGAGCCTCAAGCCCTTCGCTCTCGGTCTCTTCGCGGCCCTAGTCCTCATACTCGGAATCGTCGCCGTCAAGAAGTACCTGGACATCAGCTGCACCCGATATGTCGTGACCACCGAGAGGATTCGGGTGACTCGGGGGATTCTCTCCAAGCGTACGGATGATACCGAGCTGTACAGGGTGGATGACACCTTCCTGGAGCGTCCGATGCTTCAGCGGCTTGTGGCACTGGGCAACGTGGTGCTCGTCACATCGGACCGCTCCACCCCCAGAATGGTCTTGCAGGCTGTCCCAAAGGCTGGCCCTCTGCGTGACCAGATTCGCCGCTGCGTAGAAGCATGTCGTGACCGGAAGCGCACCCGCGTCATAGATTTCGAGCAGTAGCGCCCTCACCAACGCGTCCGGCCAGACTTACTCCTACCCCTTCGCGTATTGCACCGCCGTTTTGGGACCATCGATGCCCCGGATGCCCGCTACACGGGACCGGCCAAGCCGGATGCGATCTTGGATTCTATCCTAAATGTCTTGCCCAACCTGCCACTGGAAACCGCCGAGAGGGAAACCTCCTGGCGTTGCCTCTCGGTTCGGTTCGATCTCCGCTACGCCAGCGGGAACTTGATCTTGCTCAACACGGCCGGGTTCACTATGGATCCAGGGTGCTTGCCCTGTAGCACCGCGGCCACCGCCTCGGCGGTCATTCGGTGCAGGTCCTGGCTGGCAGCCTTGGAGTAGAAGGCGGCGTGCGGGGTGATAATTACGTTGGGCAGGGTGAGCATCGGATCACCCGCCGTGGGCGGTTCCTGCTCCAACACGTCCAGCCCGGCCCCAGCAATCCGACCCTCGACAAGCGCGTTGTACAGCGCCTTCTGATCGATCAGGCCACCCCTGGCAGTGTTCACCACGTAGGCCGTAGGCCTCATCAGCTTCAGCCGCTCCGCGTTGAGAGTGTGGCGGGTGGCTTCGCTGAGCGGCATGTGCATGGTGAGGAAATCGGCGCTCCTCAACACCTCTTCCATCTCCGCTTTCCGCCCGCCGAAGCTGCTGATGGCTTCGGCATCCAGGTAGGGGTCGTAAACCAGCACCTCTAACTCGAAGCCGAGGACGCGCTTCACCACGGCCCGACCTATCCTTCCCGAGCCGATCATCCCGAGGGTCTGGCCCTCGATGCGCCGGTTGGTCTTACCGCCGGAGTAGACGTCCCAGACACCTCGATGCACTTCGGCATCCAGCGGGAAGATGGACCGAGCCAGCGCCAGTATCAGAGAGACGGTGTGATCCGCGACCTCGGGCACGCAGTAATCGGGTACATTGCACACGATGATCCCCGCATCAGTCGCGGCGGCCACGTCTATGCAATCGTATCCCACGCCATACCGAGCCATGACCCGGCACTTCTCCATGCCGGCAATCACCCTTCGAGTGATAATCGCCCTCTCCACAAGAAGACCATCGGCGTGGCGGGTGATCTCCAGCAGCCCTTCCTCGTCCCGGCACTCCCGGATCTCCAGATCGCAACCTGCGTCCTCCAGCACCCGCTGCTCGATGACGGCATCGGCAACGGGGAAAACGTGATCCGTCAGCACAATTCGATAGCTCATCCTACCTCCTATGGGAGCATGGTCCCCATGACTGATCGGGCGGTTCGCGCCATCGCGAGGCCACCGTCCTACCGATTGACGCACCTTCTACTCCACCCCACAGCCTACCGCTTCTTCAGCTCGGTAGCCAGACCCCGGAATGCCTTGAAGATGATGCCCGTATCCACGGAGAAAGGGATAAACTGGACACCCGCCTCCATCCAGGAGTGAGCCCGCTGTAGATCGTTGCTGAATACCCCAACGGGCTTGCCACACTCCCGGGCCATCGCCACCATCTCCCGAATCTTCTCGATCACCTTTGGGTGGTCGGGCTGGCCGGGCACCCCCAGAGAGTGAGAAAGGTCGACGGGCCCCACGAAAAAGCCGTCCACGTTCTCCAGTCGGGCCATCTCCTCGAATGCCGCAGCCCCACCGACGCCCTCCACACCGAGGATCAACATGGTGTCCTCGTTGGCCCGGCCGTAGTAGTCGGGGCCGCCGTGGGCGGTGAAAGCCGTCGCGCGGGTGAAGGGGTTCGCCCCCCTGTGCCCTTTGGGAGCGTACTTAGCGGCATCGGCGGCCCGTCGTGCTGCCTCAAGGGAGTCGATCTGGGGAACCAGAACCGCCTCGGCTCCCACGTCCAAGGCCTTGTTAATCAGGTAGTCCTCATTGGTTGGTACTCGCACCACCGTGTGTAGTCCACTGGCCCGGCAGGCTCGAGCGAGGTCACCTATTGTCTCGTTGCCAAAAGGGCCGTGCTCGCAATCCAGGAGAACGAAGTCCCAGCCGGAGTGGCCAATCAACTCCACCAGATCTGGGCTGTTCAGTATGACGAAGAGGCCCACCAGCGTCTCCCCGGCGGCCAATCTCTGCTTGAAAGTAGCCATCTGGCACTCCTCATCCCGCGATAGTCCGTGTGGGTGCACGGTCGCGCACCCCTCGTGTCGGCCATCTAAGCTGGCAGCTTCCCCATTCGCTTGGCCAACTCTACCGCCACGTCCACGATCATGTCCTCCTGGCCACCCACGATCTTCAGCCTGCCCAGCTCCATCAGGATGTCCCTGACATCCACGCCGAACCGCTCCGACGCCCGGAACGCGTGCAGGAGGAAGCTTGAGTACACGCCCGCATACCCAAGGCTCAAAGCCGCGCGATCGATGAGCGGGGGGCGACGCAACAGCGGCCTCGCGACGTCCTCGGCTGCGTCCATCGCCTTGTACATATCCACCCCTGTCTGGTATCCTAACTTTTTAAGCACCGCCACCAGCACTTCCAGCTGGCAATTGCCGGCACCAGCGCCGAAGCCACACAGGCAGGCATCCACCACCGCGGC
>JGI24132J36420_10000144_pt1 | contig 34836 bp, 21 predicted proteins | sample BarGraNGADG00212_3_FD_36420 | JGI IMG/M metagenome (IMG submission 36420) | reverse complement strand
ACAGCGACAGACCGAAAAGAACTTTTGATTCTGACAGGCCAAAAAGAACATATACCCGTCGTGAAGACAAACCATTTGACAGCGAACGTAAACCATTTGAAAAAAATACCGAACCATTTGAAAGTGACAGACCTAAAAGAGCTTTTGGAGAAGACCATGCAGAGAGACCTTACAGAGAGTCTCGTCCAAGAGCAGAAGAGTATACTCCCAAACCAAGAAGGCGTAAAGCAGTTGACGAAGAGGGAATCCGTCTTAATAAGTTTATCTCCAACTCAGGTGTTTGTTCCCGTAGAGAGGCAGATGATTACATTACAGCAGGGCTTGTAAGTGTAAACGGACAGATAATCACAGAACTTGGAACAAAAATTCAGGCTCAGGACGATGTTCGTTTTAACGGAGAGAGACTTAGGGGTGAGGAGAAGGTCTATCTTCTTATGAATAAACCTAAAGATTTTGTAACTACTCTAACTGACCCTAACGCAGATAAGACTGTAATGGATCTTATTGCAGGAAATTGCTCTCAAAGAGTCTATCCTGTTGGCAGGTTGGATAAATCCACCACAGGAGTGCTTCTTCTCACAAATGACGGTGAACTGACTGAAAAGTTGACTCATCCATCCAATTTGAACAAGAAGATTTACCATGTGTTTCTGGATAAAAACTTGAGTGGAAGTGATTTTAAAGCACTACTAGATGGAATTACCCTGGAAGACGGGCCGATGAATGCAGATTCTCTTTCATATATTGACGAAGACAAAAGTCAGCTTGGTCTTGAGATTCATTCAGGCAGAAACAGAGTTGTCAGAAGAATGTTTGAGCACCTGGGCTATAAAGTGAAGAAGTTGGACAGAGTCTTTTTTGCAGGGCTTACCAAGAAAAATCTTCGTAGAGGACAATGGCGTTTTCTTACCGAACAAGAGGTTGCCATGTTAAAAATGGGTGCTTTTGAATAGTATGGAGAGCAATAAGATACATAAAGCAGGATTTGTCAATATTATCGGTAATCCTAATGTTGGCAAATCTACTCTTATGAATGCGCTTGTCGGGGAGAGAATCTCAATCGTCACTTCCAAAGCTCAGACTACACGACACAGAATAATGGGCATTGTAAACGGTGAAGATTATCAGATTGTCTACTCAGATACTCCGGGAATTCTAGTGCCAAATTACAGACTCCAGGAGAGTATGATGCAATTCGTTGATACTGCAATAGGCGATGCAGATATTATTCTGTATGTAACGGATGTGGTTGAGAAGAGCACAAAAAATGCTGATTACATAGAAAAATTGAATAAAGTCGGATCGCCTGTTTTACTGGTAATCAACAAGATAGATTTAAGCAATCAGGTAGATATTGAGGCTTTATATCAAAAATGGCAGAATCTGGTACCCAATGCAGAAATATTTCCCGTTTCTGCAACCGAAAAATTTAACCTGGATTCACTTTTCAACAGAATATTAGAATTAATACCCGCAAATCCGGCCTGGTACGATAAAGATGTTCTAACAGACAGAAACCTAAGATTTTTTGCATCGGAAATAATCAGGGAGAAGATTCTTCTTAACTATAACAAAGAGATACCATACTGCACAGAGGTTGTTATAGAGAGTTTTAAAGAGAACGACGATATCATCCATATGGATGCACTTATTTATGTTTTGAGAGATTCTCAAAAGGGGATAATTATCGGAAGCAAAGGCTCTTGTCTTAAAAGAGTGGGTACTCAGGCAAGAATTGACATGGAATCTTTCTTTGAAAAAAAGGTATTTTTACAGATATTTGTAAAAGTAAATCCAGACTGGAGAGAGGACAAAAGAAAACTCAAACAGTTTGGTTACATCTTAGATTAGATAACTAGAAAGAGAATGAGTATCCCGGACCTTGATTTCGACATGGAAGCCGTTGAACCGGTCGATAATTCCGATTCAGCAGAGAGTAATAAATACGACAAACTTATAAACGAGGGCGACAAAAAGTACAAGCTGACAGGTATGTACAAAGAGTGGTTCCTCGATTATGCTTCGTATGTAATCCTTGAGAGAGCTGTGCCACATATCAATGATGGTCTTAAACCTGTTCAAAGACGCATTCTTCATGCAATGAAAAGGATGGATGATGGTCGCTACAACAAGGTAGCCAACATCATTGGGAGTACAATGCAATACCACCCTCACGGAGACGCTTCTATTGGTGACGCCTTGGTTCAGTTGGGACAAAAAGACCTGTTAATAGATTGTCAGGGTAACTGGGGAAACCTCCTTACCGGAGACAGTGCAGCAGCACCCAGATATATCGAAGCAAGACTTAGCAAATTTGCAAACGAGGTACTTTTTAATCCAAAGACAACCCAGTGGATGAGCTCCTATGACGGCAGAAACCAGGAGCCGGTTAATTTACCCGCAAAATTTCCTCTGCTGTTGGCTCAAGGTGTTGAGGGCATTGCAGTGGGACTCGCTTCAAAAATTCTTCCCCATAACTTTAACGAGTTGATTGATGCCTCCATCTCCTATCTGAATGGAAAAGAGTTTATACTGTATCCGGATTTCCCGACAGGCGGCTTGGCAGACTGCACAAGATATAACCAGGGGCTACGAGGTTCCGTAATTAAAATAAGGGCAAAAATCTCTAANCTGGATAAGAAAACACTTGTGATAACAGAGGTTCCCTTTGGACAGACAACCTCCAAGCTGATCGAATCCATACTTAAGGCAAACGACAAGGGCAAAATCAAAATTCGCAAGGTAGATGATAATACCTCTGACGGGGCAGAAATTGTTGTTCATCTCCACAATGACATCTCGCCGGATAAAACCATTGATGCACTCTACGCATTTACAGATTGTGAAATATCTGTTTCGCCAAACTCGTGTGTGATCAAAGATAACCATCCGCAATTCCTGGGGGTAGATGAGATACTCAGACACAATACTGATTCTGCCAAGTCTCTGTTAAAGCAGGAGCTTGAAATCAGACTTGCAGAGTTGGAAGAATCCTGGCACTACACATCTTTGGAGAAGATCTTTTTCGAAAAGAGAATCTACCGAGTGTTGGAACAGGAGGCCAAGAGTTGGAACGCCCAACTGAAATTTATTGAAGAAGAGCTTCTTAAATACCAAAACCTTTTAAAAAGAGAGATTACTCCAGAGGATGTACTCAAACTTGTTGAGAAACCGGTCAGGAAAATCTCCCTGTTTGATGTAAAGCAGTTGGATGATTCAATACAAAAAATTGAGGGGGAGATGGAAGAGGTGAAAAACAACCTTGAGCATCTTACCTCATTTACAGTAAGATATTTCAGTCAGCTAAAGAAGAAGTATGGTCCAAAATTTCCAAGAAAAACCGAATTAAGCAATTTTGAGACAATTCAGGCAACCAAGGTTGTGGTAGCAAATGCAAAACTTTATGCAAACAAGACTGAGGGCTTCGTGGGAATGGATCTCAAACGTGACGAAAACGCAGAGTTTGTATGTGAATGTTCAGATATTGACGATATTATTGTCTTCCTGAGAAGTGGAAAGTATTTCGTTACCAAAATAAGCGAAAAGGCATTTATCGGCAGAGATATAATACATATAGGCGTTTTCAGCAAGAATGACGAAAGGTGCACTTATAATGCAGTCTATAAAAATGGCAAGGGGGGGGATATTTATGTAAAAAGGTTTGCCGTAACCGGAGTCACCAGAGATAAGGAATACGATCTTACTCAAGGAAAAGAGGGGTCTCAGGTGTTGTGGTTTACAGCTAATCCTAATGGAGAGGCGGAGGTCCTTAAGATATTTTTAAAACCAAGACCAAAGCTTAAGAAACTTGTTTTTGAATTCGATTTATCTAATCTTGCCATTAAGGGCAGAGCATCAATGGGTAACATATTGAGTAGAAATCCAATTCACAAAATTCAACTGAAATCAATAGGTGTATCTCAATTTGGCGGGCAATCAATCTGGTTTGATCAGGATATTAACAGACTGGACATAGACTCAAGGGGGCTCTTCCTTGGAGAGTTTCTGAGTCATGACCACATTTTGGTAGTATGCAAAAATGGTGAGTATTACACTACAAACTTCGATTTGAGCAACAGATACCAGGGGGAAATACGAATTATTGAAAAGCTGGACACACACAAAATTTTTACTGCCATCTACTTCGATGGGGAACAAAATTGCTTTTACATAAAGAGATTCAGTTTTGAACCGAATGATAACATTGTGACCACTTTCATAAGTGATACTCCTGAGTCATATCTTCATAGCATTTCCACTGACAAGTATCCTCAAGCGGAGGTAAAATTTGCCGGAAAACATGCAAAACGTTCACCTGAATATGTGGATGTGGAGGAGTTTATTTCCAGCAAGAGCTTCCGTGCAAAAGGAAAGAGACTTACCACATTTGAGGTTGGTGAAATTAATTTTATTCAGCCACTCATCAAGGAGAATAATGCAGAAATCCTGGATACAGCCGGAGATGAAGCAGAGAGCACCGAATCTGAACCTGTAATGGATGATATCTCTCCAACACTTTTTTAAATATGATTATTAGTCTAACCGGTTTTATGGGAATTGGAAAGAGCACAATTTCTGAGCAGCTTTCAAAGCAGCTCTATTGCAAATCGATAGATTTGGACAAGTATATAGAATTTAATGAAGGTCTTTCTGTAGATGAAATATTCCGCAGCAAAGGGGAACCATATTTCCGCAAAAAGGAGGAGTATTACTTAAATAAACTATTAACCGAGAACAGAGAAAAGGTACTTGTCGTGTCAATGGGAGGAGGAACTCTTATGTCCAGATTAAATCAGNAACTGATTAAGGAAAAAACCTTCTGNATTTACCTTAAAGCTAGCCCTGGAACACAACTGGACAGGCTCTCCAAAAGTCAGAAAGCCAGACCAAATATAGAGGGGTTATCGGCTGATGAGTTTGAGAAAGGAATCAAAAGTCTTTTTGAGGTAAGAAGAGAGGGGTATGAATACAGCAGCTCTTTGATAATAGATGTAGATAGCAAATCAATCAAAGATATTCTCACAGAGATAATAAACTCTATATAATATCCTCGATAAGTTTTATGTCCTTAACCCTAAGTTGCAGGTTTGCAATGCCTCTGTAGTAATTTTCTGCAATCGAGTAACATATATCCACAGGACTGCCCCCTTTAAGATGTTCAAAATGTTCAGTTCTGTTAAATGCTATCGCAGAGATATGCCTATGGAAATCATCCTCCTGAATAAGTTCTAATTTAAGATGTCCGGATTCTGTCCCCACTTTTCGTCCGTTTCCATTATCATATACCTTTTCCGATATAAACACCGGCGACAAATTTCCCGGGCCAAAAGGTTGGAACTGTTTAAGAATATTGAAAAATCTTGGGGTTATCTCTCTAAAATCCAAATATGTATCTATATTTATAACCGGAGTCAAAATTTCATTTGTAATTTTATTTGCTACAAAAGACTCAAATCTTTCGCAGAATTTTTCATAATTCTCCTCTTTCAGAGTGAGGCCGGCTGCATACATATGTCCGCCAAAATTTTCCAAAAGATCTGAACAACTCTCTATGGCTTCATACAGGTCAAACCCCGGTATACTTCTGGCAGAACCGGTAATAAAACCATTCGATTTACACAAAACGATAGTCGGTTTGTAATAGGCCTCAACAAGCCGGGAAGCGACAATACCCAATACCCCTTTATGCCAGTCAGGGTTATAGACAACAGTAGATTTCCTAAGAGAAAAATTCTCCATCAGAGAAGCCATCTCACTCGCCTCCAATGTGATTTTTCTATCCTCGTACTTCCTGTCGTTATTGTGAGTATTTATAGTGTCACCAATATTCTTGGCGTCATCATCATTTCTTGAAGTGAGCAGGTCAACAGCAGTCTTTCCCGACTCCATTCTGCCTGCAGCATTTAGTCTGGGACCAATTTTGAATACAATATCGTCAATTGTAATCATGTGTTTTTCAAGTCCGGAGAGTTTAATTATTGAGAGAAGACCCTTTCTGGGAGACTGATTTAACTGTTTTAAACCGAAATATGCCAGCACCCTGTTTTCACCCGTGATTGAAACGAGATCGGAGGCTATGCTTACGACAAGAAGATCCAAAAGAGGTAGTATCTCATCAAAAGGAATCCCCTTGGTTTTGGAAAAGGCTTGCATAAATTTAAAACCCACCCCGCAACCGGAAAGGTCATCGAATGGATAATTACAATCTGTCCTCTTTGGGTCTAAAACGGCAATTGCTTCCGGTAAATGTTCATCGGGGAGGTGGTGATCGCATATAATGAAATCTATTCCCCTCTCTTTTGCATATTTCACCTTTTCAACTGCTTTAATTCCGCAATCAAGAGCAATTATTAGTGAAAAACCGTTTTCGTGAGCCCAGTCTATACCCTTGTACGAAACACCGTACCCTTCTGTATATCTGTTTGGAATATAATATTCAAGATTATTTTCGCTATACCTCCTAAGGAAAGAGTAGACAAGAGAAACAGCAGTTGTTCCATCTACATCGTAGTCTCCGTAAATAAGAATCTTCTCGCTTTTGTCCAAAGCCCAAGTGAGCCTTTCCACAGCTTTGTCCATATCCTTCATCAAAAAGGGATCGTGCAGCTGATCCAGTTGTGGTCTGAGAAATGATCTTGCCTCAGCCTGGGATTTGATGCTTCTTTGGACTAAAAGGTTGGCCAGCGTCTGGTCCACCCCCAACTCAGAGGTCAGCTGACGTACAAGTGCCGGGTTGCCCGGTTCTTTAACTATCCATTTTTTATCTAAGGCCATATCCTCGCAAATATACTTAATAATTTCAAAAGTTGATAAAAAAAATTACTTTTGTAGCCTATTAAAAGATCAATTTCTATGGAGTATACAGAACTAAATGAGCAAGAACGGAACAGACGCGATTCACTTAAAGCCATGCAGGAATTGGGTATCAATCCATATCCCGCAGAAGAATTCGAAATAAATATTACGAGCCGGCAGATAAGAGAACAATTTGATCCTGANCTTAAGAACTTGCAGGATGTGAAAATTGCCGGCAGAATCATGACCCGCAGAATCATGGGTGCTGCTGCTTTTATTGAAATTCANGATGAAAAGGGAAAAATTCAGATTTACTTAAAGAGAGACGAGATATGCCCCGGTGAAGACAANACCCTGTATAACACCGTCTTTAAAAAACTTTTAGATATCGGAGATATTGTAGGAATCAAAGGTTTTGTATTTATAACCCAGACCGGAGAATTGAGCATACATGCAAAAGAGTTAAGGGTGCTCAGTAAATCTTTAAGAGTACTCCCTATAGTTAAGGAGAAGGAAGACCAGGTTTATGATGCATTCTCCGACCCTGAACTCAGATATCGTATGCGTTATGTAGACCTCATCGTAAATCCATCAGTAAGGGATACTTTCATCAAAAGAAGCAAGATAATAAATACTATGCGTAACTTCTTTAATGAGCATGATTATCTTGAGGTGGAGACTCCTATTCTCCAGCCTATCCCCGGGGGAGCAGCTGCAAGGCCATTTATTACTCACCATAATGCACTTGATGTTCCCCTCTATTTGCGTATAGCAAATGAGCTCTACCTAAAGAGACTTATCGTTGGCGGTTTCACTGGAGTATATGAATTTTCAAAAGATTTTCGCAATGAGGGGATGGATAGAACCCACAACCCTGAGTTTACCGTTCTGGAGATATATGTAGCCTACAAAGACTACTTCTGGATGATGGAGTTTGTAGAACAAATGGTCGAGAAAGTTGCATTGGCTCTGCATAACAAAACGAAACTCACACTTGGCGACAAGGAAATTGAGTTTAAAGCTCCGTACAGAAGATTGCCTATGCTTGATGCCATAAAGGAATACTCAAAAGTGGATGTCGCCGGAATGAATGAAGATGAATTAAGGGTAGTTTGCACTAAGTTAAATGTGCCTGTAACCAAAAATATGGGAGTAGGAAAGTTAATCGATGCGATATTCGGTGAGTATTGTGAACACCATTTGATTCAGCCAACATTCATAACAGACTATCCTGTTGAGACATCACCACTAACAAAGAGACACAGGTCTAATCCATCACTTACAGAACGTTTTGAACTTTTTGTCAATGGCAAAGAGCTCGCTAATGCATACAGTGAATTGAATGATCCTATTGATCAACTGGAAAGATTCCAGGATCAGCTTAAGCTTAAAGACAAGGGAGATGACGAAGCAATGTTTATTGATATGGACTTTGTGAGAGCTCTTGAGTATGGTATGCCTCCAACCTCCGGAATGGGGATAGGTATAGACAGACTAACAATGTTTATGACCAACTCTCCCTCAATTCAGGATGTGCTCTTCTTCCCTCAAATGCGTCCGGAAAAATAGTTATAATGTACATAGATCAGCTTTCTTCGCTTAGAAATCCAAAAATCAAAGAACTTATTGTGCTTCAGGAGAAATCTAAAGAGCGCAGAGATAAGGGGCTGTTCATTGTAGAAGGCATAAGAGAGTTAGAAGTCTGTATCAAGGGCGGATATGAGATTGATACACTTCTGTTTATACCTGAGCAATATCCTTTGGAGAGAGTAAATAAAATAGCTTGTGACCATCTATACTCTTTAACTTCCGATATCTACTCCAAAATAGCATACAGAGGTGGTACAGAAGGGGTAATTGCAGTTGTAAAAGAGAAAAAACTCTTCCTCTCAGATATAAAACTCTCAAAAAATCCTCTTGTTATAGTTCTGGAGTCGGTAGAGAAGCCGGGAAACCTTGGAGCCGTACTAAGAACAGCAGATGCCGGCAAAGTTGATGCCGTTATTGTGTGTGACCCGCTAACAGACCTCTTTAATCCAAATATTATACGCTCCAGTTTAGGTGGAATTTTTACCAATCAAGTGTGCAGTTGCAGCTCGGAAGAGTGTTACAAATGGCTAAAAGAGAATGGCATCAATATACTTGCAGCAGAGCTTCAGGCAGCCGGGTGGTATCACAAAACCGACATGACCACACCCACTGCAATAGTCATGGGAAGTGAGTCTGGCGGACTTACTCAATTTTGGACAGGTCATGCAGATGCCAGAATTAAGATACCTATGAACGGAGTGATAGACTCTCTTAATGTATCTGTCTCCACTGCAATTATATGTTTTGAAGCCCTAAGGCAGAGAGATTTTAAATTTTAATACAGCTTATAAATACCTGAAAATGCGATTTGCTCTTATAGGTGACCCGATTTCTCACAGTCTTAGTCCTGCACTTTTCCGTGCAGCCTATCCGGAATCCTGTCACACATATGAACTTTTGGAGACATCTTCAATTGAAGAGGCTATAAGGAGATTCCATAGTGAAGATTTTGATGGCTTAAATGTAACGGCTCCTTTTAAAGAAGCGGTTCTGAAGTTTACAAACAAAAGGGATCCTCTTGTAGATTTGATTGGGGCTTCCAATCTTATCTTAAAGGATGGGAAAATTGTATTTGCCTACAATACAGATTTCTTTGGTGTTACGGAGAGTATAAAAAGCTATGTTTCCCATGGAGATAAAGTAGTCGTTCTGGGGTGCGGAGGAGCCGGAAGAGCAGCCGCTCTTGCTGCCAGGTCTGCCGGATGTGATGTTACCATTGTGAACAGATCTTCCGATAAGGCAAAAAAATTCACGGAGAGGATCGGGATAGAATTTAACAGAATCGATATGCTCAAAGAGNAGATAAAGAGCTGCAAACTGTTTATCAATACCATTTCTGTCCATTTGGAAATACTCGATCGTTTGGATTACAGTGGTAAAATTGTTTTGGATGCGAACTATCGCTCCCCCCAGTTATCTTTCATAGAAAAGAGATACAATGCAAAATATATATCAGGTAAATCTTGGTTATTATATCAAGCTGTTCAATCGTTTCAGTTGTTTACTGCAGCTCAGCCCAATCTTGAGTCAATGCAATTAATAATAAATAATATCTAAAGTTTTTTATCTTTGTAGTGAACACAAAAATATATGCTATGTCGTTAAATAAGGTGATGTTGATAGGTAATGCAGGCAAAGACCCGGAGATTCGTCATCTGGAAAATGACTCGATTGTTGCCAGTTTCACTCTCGCCACAACTGAACGATATAAGGACAAAAACGGAGAGTGGCAAGAGCAGACCGAGTGGCACAACATCGTTTGTTGGCGATCTCTTGCCGAAAGAGTTGAAAAGTATGTAAAAAAAGGATCCCAACTCTTTATAGAGGGCAGAATAAGAACTAATAACTGGGTTGATCAAAGCGGGCAAAAGAGGTACACCATAGAGATATTGGCAGACAATATCCAACTATTGGGTAAGAGAGCCGAGTCTCAGACAACAACTCAAAGCATTCAAGGAATTGCAGCTCCGGCAGAAGCTGCAAATGAGGATTTACCGGATGATCTGCCGTTTTAATTTTTTTTTATACAATTATGAAAGTTGATGTTATTCTAGGGCTCCAATGGGGAGATGAGGGGAAAGGGAAGATCGTAGATGTTTTAGCAAAAGGCTATCCAATTATTGCAAGGTTTCAAGGAGGACCAAATGCCGGTCACTCACTTCAATTCGAAGATAAAAAATTTGTTCTGCATAGCATTCCTTCCGGGGTCTTCAGAAAAAACACTCAAAATATTATCGGTAACGGAGTTGTCCTGGACCCGATAATTTTTATGGAAGAGTGTCATAAATTGGAAGAACTGGGTGTTCCAATACATGAGCGTCTTATGATCTCCAAAAAAGCACATCTTATTTTACCTACTCACAGAATAATTGATGCTGCCTCAGAAGCTTCAAAGGGTGCTTCCAAAATTGGCTCAACCCTAAAAGGGATCGGGCCTGCCTATATGGATAAAACCGGCAGGAACGGCTTAAGGGTGGGAGATATTATTTCCGCGAATTTTTTGGAAAGATTCTATGCCCTTAAAAGTAAACATATAAGTTTTTTAAAACAATTTGACTACTCTTATAACAGTAATGAGAACGAGCCTCTATGGCTGGAAGCTGTCAATTACTTGAAAAGCTTCAATCTCATAGATGGTGAATATGTAATTAATCAATTTCTGGAAGATAACAAGCGAGTTTTAGCTGAGGGGGCTCAAGGCTCTCTTTTGGATGTGGATTTTGGCTCCTACCCTTTCGTCACCTCATCCACTACTACATGTGCAGGTGCCTGTACGGGTTTGGGAGTCGCTCCTTCACGTATCGGTTCTGTATCAGGAATTTTTAAAGCTTACTGTACAAGGGTCGGAAGCGGGCCTTTTCCAACAGAGCTTAACGACCAAACCGGCAAAGAGCTCCGCGAATTAGGTTTTGAGTATGGAGCCACAACCGGTAGGCCAAGGAGAACAGGTTGGCTGGATCTTGTCGCACTTAAATATGCCGTTATGATTAATGGTGTAGACCAGCTAATTATGATGAAAGCAGATGTTCTGGACAGTTTTGACATAATTAAGATTGCTGTATCATATAAGGTGGATGGAGAGATTATCAATCAGATACCTTACGACACATTTGCTCAGGTAGAACCTGTATACAAAGATTTTAAGGGATGGAAGCGTGACCTTACCAAGGTTACTAAAGAGGACGACCTCCCTTTTGAATTCATGAACTATGTAAGATTCATCGAGAAGGAGGTTGGAGTTCCTATCAATATTATTTCACTTGGACCGGACAGGGAACAGACTATTATTCGTACATATTAACAGATCTATTCATAATAATTTAACAAACTTAATAAAATGAAAAAAGCTGCAATGCTTAACGACAGTACAGCCACCAGGTGGACTATGCTCATATTGGTAGCACTCTTAATGTTTGGGGTCTATTTTGTCTCCGATGTCCTTTCACCGTTAAAAACGATGCTCGAAAGAGACCTGTTCTGGGATAGCAAGGACTTTGGGCTGTTCAGTGGCTCCTATTCACTATTCAATGTAGCTCTGTTTATGTTGATTTTCGGAGGTCTTATGCTGGACAAGATGGGAATCCGCTTTAGTGGTATAACATCCGGAATAGTGATGATAGTTGGTATTGGAATAAAATATTGGGCTATGACAAATGATGCCCTTGTAGGCCAGGCAATTTTTGGAATGAAGGCTCAGGTAGTATATATGGTATTGGGCTTTGGAATATTTGGTGTTGGAGCTGAGGTTGCCGGTATTACTGTCAGTAAGACTATTGCGAAATGGTTTAATGGTAAAGAGATGGCATTGGCTATGGGAATGCAACTTGCAATTGCAAGATTGGGTTCTGCTCTTGCCTTGAGTGTCTCTCCGATAATTGCAGAAAGTTACGGTAAGGTTTCGACTCCTGTACTGTTTGGTCTGGCACTTCTGTTGATAGGTCTTATCTCCTTTATAGTTTATACCTTCTTCGACAAAAAATTTGACAAACAAATAAGTGATGCATCAGATGAAAAAGAGGAATCTTTCAAATTATCTGATGTTAAGGTAATCCTTAACAATAAAGGATTCTGGCTAATTGCATTTCTTTGTCTTGTTTTCTACTCTGCAGTATTTCCATTCCTTAAATTTGCTTCCGACCTGATGGTTAACCAATTCTCCGTGGAACCTAAGTTGGCCGGTCTTATTCCGAGTCTTTTGCCGTTCGGGTGTATATTGCTCACACCTCTTTTTGGCACACTGTATGACAGGAGAGGTCATGGTGCAGACCTTATGATAATTGGCTCTATAATGCTTACAGCAGTGCATATATTGTTTGCAACCCCATTCACTACAAACTGGGTAGTTGCCATCATATTAATGGTTATTCTCGGTATCGCTTTTGCTCTTGTACCATCCGCAATGTGGCCATCTGTGGTAAAGATTATTCCTAGCAAGCAGTTAGGAACAGCATATTCTTTAATCTTTTATATTCAAAACATAGGTTTGCTCCTGGTGCCTATCGGAATCGGATATGTTTTGGATACTTTCTGCAAAAATGAAACCGGAGTTGGTGCCGAATACGACTACACAATTCCAATGGTGATTTTTGCATCTGTCAGTTCAATTTCGATTGTACTCGCTTTTCTATTGAAGAGAGAGGATAAAATTAAGGGTTACGGCTTACAAGTGCGCAACAAACTTGACTGATTGTTGTTTATTGTAAAGACTCCATCTTAATTTGCATGAAATATTTAGATAAAATTAACTCGCCTGATGATCTTAAAGAGTTAAAAACAGATCAACTACAGGAACTCTGTAANGAGCTCCGCGANTATATTATCNTATGCTGTTCAGAAAATCCCGGTCACATTGGAGCCAGCTTAGGTACAGTTGAACTTACGGTTGCGCTGCATTATGTCTATGACACTCCAAAAGATAAATTAATATGGGATGTAGGTCACCAAGCCTACTCCCATAAAATTTTAACAGGCCGGAGAGAACAGTTTAAAAACAATCGTAAATATAAAGGACTTAGCGGGTTTCCAAAAATTGCAGAAAGCCCTTATGACGCATTCGGAGTGGGCCACTCTTCTACCTCAATTTCAGCCGCACTTGGAATATCTGTTGCTTCCACTCTTCTTGGCAGAAACGATAAAATTGTGGCAATTATCGGAGATGGTGCCCTTACCGGTGGCCTGGCATATGAGGGATTNAACAATGCCGGTGCTCTCAAGCCAGACATACTGGTTATTTTGAATGACAACCAAATCTCAATTGACCCCAACGTTGGTGCCATGCATAACTATCTTTTAAGATTGTCGACCTCTCCCGCATACAACAGATTCAAAAACAAAATCTGGGAGATTATAGGTTCAACATGGCTGAGAGGTGTTATCCAAAGGTTTATGTTTAGCACTAAGATGGCATTTTTCAAGAGTGGTTCTATCTTTGAGTCCATGGGGTTCAGATACTTCGGGGCAATTGACGGGAACAATCTTAGTCAACTTATAACCACATTATCCAATCTTAAGGATATCAAGGGGCCAAAACTTCTTCATATCATTACGAAAAAAGGCAAAGGGTTCAAACCTGCAGAAGAGGATCAAATTCTCTGGCATGCACCTGGTACTTTTGATAAGGTTACGGGTAAAAGAATTATCAATGACAAAGAAAAGAGAAGTAAATACCAGGATGTATTCGGTGAAACTCTGCTAAAACTGGCCCGTTCAAACCCTAAGATTGTCGGAATCACGCCGGCAATGTCTACCGGCTGTTCCATGAACATTATTATGGAAGAGATTCCGGAAAGGTCCTTTGATGTTGGGATAGCAGAACAACATGCAGTAACATTTTCGGCCGGGCTTGCATCTCAAGGACTTCTCCCCTACTGTAACATCTATTCAAGCTTTATGCAAAGGGCTTATGATTGTGTGATTCATGATGTTGCTATTCAGAATTTAAAAGTAATATTCTGCCTGGACAGAGGGGGTTTGGTAGGAGAAGATGGTGCCACACATCACGGAGTCTTTGATCTATCCTATTTCAGATGTATACCAAACCTAATTATATCTGCCCCTCTTAATGAAGTAGATCTTAAAGATCTTCTCTACTCGGCACAATTTCCGGAATATGGTTCAACAGTTATCAGATATCCCAGAGGGTATGGCGAAGGGCTCGACTGGAGAGGAGAGTTCAAAAAGATTGAAGTCGGAAAGGCTCAACTGCTGCAAGAAGGAGAGGGAATTGCTATTCTAAGTATAGGAACCATTGGTAACAAAGCAAGAAAAGCAGCTCAGAGGGCAAGCGAAATTGGCATCTCTGTTATGCATTACGATATGCGTTTTATAAAACCTATAGATACAGACGCTTTAAAAATCGCCACTGATAAATGCAGAACCATTATTACCATAGAAGATGCCTCCTTAATAGGGGGACTTTATTCTGCAGCAAGCGAGTACGTAGCATCTAATGCTCTTGCCGTTAAAGTTAAAGGTCTTGGTATTCCCGACAGATTTGTTGAGCAGGGAACCATCCCGGAGTTGCAAGCAGAATGTGGCTACGATGAGGATAGTATTTATAATACGATTTTAGATGTCGCACAAAGAGTATAAGGAGACTAACACCTGGAAATGGGCACTGTTATCAATTTTCTCCACTATTGCAGTAGCTTGGATTGCGGGTTTTTTGGCATATAGAGTTGGATTGATCCTTTTTGTGTAGATATATTTCGTTAATGCAACCAATTATTTGATAATTTTTTTTGGAGTTTAATCAAAAACCTATATCTTTGCAATCCCTTAAATGAAAAGGGGAGTTAGCAACAAATGCCGATGTAGCTCAGTTGGCCAGAGCAGCTGATTTGTAATCAGCTGGTCGGGGGTTCGAATCCCTCCATCGGCTCTAAGTTTTTTGAAGAAATGTAATAATGGGGAGATACCAAAGTGGCCAACTGGGGCAGACTGTAAATCTGCTGGCTTACGCCTTCGTAGGTTCAAATCCTGCTCTCCCCACTATTTTTTTATTGCGGAAGTAGCTCAGTTGGTAGAGCATCAGCCTTCCAAGCTGAGGGTCGCGAGTTCGAACCTCGTCTTCCGCTCTTAGAAGGCCAGTGTAGCTCAGAGGTAGAGCGCTTCCTTGGTAAGGAAGAGGTCATGGGTTCAATTCCCATCACCGGCTCTACAAGTGTGTAATAAATTCATTATAAATTAAATTCTATTATTATGGCAAAAGAAACTTACAAAAGGGACAAGCCGCACGTAAACATCGGAACCATCGGTCACGTTGACCATGGCAAAACTACCTTAACTGCTGCTATCACAATGGTTTTAGCACGTAAAGGTCTTTCTGAGGTCCGTACATTTGACTCGATCGACAACGCTCCTGAAGAAAAAGAGCGTGGTATTACAATCAACACTGCACACATTGAGTATTCAACAGAAAAACGCCACTATGCACACGTAGACTGTCCAGGTCACGCTGACTATGTTAAAAACATGGTTACAGGTGCTGCCCAAATGGATGGTGCAATTCTTGTTGTTGCCGCTACAGACGGTCCTATGCCTCAGACACGCGAGCACATTCTTCTTGCCCGTCAGGTAAACGTACCTAAAATTGTTGTATTCCTGAACAAAGTTGACATCGTTGACGATCCTGAGATGATAGACCTTGTTGAGATGGAGGTTCGTGAGCTTCTAAGTTTCTATAAATATGATGGGGATAATGCTCCTGTTATCCGTGGTTCTGCACTTGGTGCATTGAACGGAGACCCTCATTGGGAAGAAAAAGTTATGGAACTTATGGATGCTGTTGATTCATACATTCCAATTCCTCCTCGTGAAAACGAAAAACCATTTCTTATGCCGGTTGAGGACGTGTTCTCAATTACAGGTCGTGGTACAGTTGCTACAGGTCGTATTGAAACAGGTGTTATCAAAACAGGTGAAGAGGTTCAAATTATCGGGTTAGGTGATGAGCCAAGAAAATCAATTGTTACAGGTGTTGAGATGTTCCGTAAGATTCTTGACAGAGGTGAAGCTGGCGATAATGTTGGTCTTCTTCTTCGCGGTATAGATAAAAAAGATATCAAACGCGGTCAGGTTATTGCTAAACCAGGTACAATCACTCCTCATAAAAAATTTAAAGCTGAAATTTACGTACTTAAGAAAGACGAGGGTGGCCGTCACACTCCTTTCCACAACAAGTACCGTCCTCAGTTTTTCATCCGCACACTTGACATTACAGGTGAGATCATACTTCCAGAAGGAACAGAGATGGTTATGCCGGGTGATAACGTTACTATTATAGTAGAACTTATCTACCCTGTAGCAATCAACAACAATCTACGTTTCGCTATCCGTGAAGGTGGTCGTACAGTTGGTGCAGGTCAGGTAATTGAAATTTTAGACTAAAGAGTTAGGGGCATAGTTCAAGGGTAGAATAGCGGTCTCCAAAACCGTTGATGGGCGTTCGAATCGCTCTGCCCCTGCGATACTGGGGGTTACGATCCAGTAGTAATAATCCGGATGAGACAAACTGCTTCCTTTGTTTCAGTCGAAAATTAAAAAAAAATGAACAAGATTAAGTTGTATCTTCAAGAATCTTACATTGAATTAGTAAAAAAGGTTAGCTGGCCTTCGTGGTTTCAGTTACAAAGTTCGGCTATCGTTGTTATGATTGCCTCACTTATTTTTGCTGTAGTCATTTTTACTATGGACTTCAGTTTCAGAAATATTATGACTTTTATTTACAAGATGTTGTACTAAACTTATGAGTGAAATTTCCAAAAAATGGTATGTCATCCGAGCTGCCGGTGGAAAAGAGAAAAAAGCTAAGGAGTACATAGAGAATGAGGTCAAGAGATTGAATCTTCAGGACTATGTTTCCCAGGTTCTTATTCCCACAGAGAAGATTTACCAGGTTAAAAATGGTAAAAAAGTTAGCATGGAGAGAATTTTCTATCCCGGCTATATTCTCATAGAGGCTGCTCTAACCGGAGAGATTCAACACCTTATAAGGAATCTTCCATATGTGTCAGGCTTTCTGGCAGAAAAAACCGGAAAGGACAAAGAGCCAGTTCCACTTCGTGTGTCTGAGGTTAACCGCATTTTAGGACGCGTAGACGAACTTGCAGANATGGACGAGGAAAATATCACTCCTTTCATCATAGGAGAAGCTGTAAAGGTTATAGATGGTCCTTTCAATGGTTTCGACGGAACCGTAGAAGAAATTGCCGAAGACAAGAAAAAGCTGAAGGTTATGGTGAAGATTTTTGGAAGAAAAACTCTGTTAGAGTTAAATTTTGTTCAAGTAGTAAAAGAATAAACAATAAAACATTATGGCTAAAGAAGTTGCCGCTCTCATTAAATTGCAGATCAAAGGCGGCGCAGCTAATCCCTCTCCACCTGTAGGGCCTGCATTGGGTTCAAAGGGTGTAAACATAATGGATTTTTGCAAGCAATTTAATGCTCGCACCCAAGATAAGGCCGGTAAGATATTACCTGTTATTATCACTGTTTACAGCGATAAATCGTTTACATTTATCGTAAAACAGCCCCCGGTTGCCGTGCAATTAAAAGAGGCTGCGAAGATCCAATCAGGATCCGCCGAACCTAACCGTAAAAAGATAGGTTCTGTCACTTGGGAACAAATCCGTGTAATTGCTACAGACAAAATGCCTGATATGAATGCATTTACCATCAAATCAGCCATGTCAATGGTTGCGGGTACAGCACGTAGTATGGGTATTACTGTTACCGGGGCATTTCCCGACGATGTTAACTAATAAATCCTGAGAAAATGAGTAAGCTGACAAAAAATCAAAAAGTAGTATACGCAAAGGTAGACTTGAATAAACAGTATAAGTTAGCTGACGCTTGCAATTTGGTAAAAGAGACCTCTTTCACCAAATTTGATGCTTCGGTTGATATTGCTGTTCGTTTGGGAGTTGACCCTCGTAAGGCGAACCAAATGGTACGCGGCGTTGTGACTCTTCCGCATGGAACAGGTAAAACTGTCCGTGTATTGGTGTTATGTACTCCAGACAAAGAAGCAGAAGCTAAAGAAGCCGGTGCAGAATTTGTTGGACTTGACGAGTATATTGAGAAGATTAAAGGTGGTTGGACAGACGTTGATGTTATCATTTGTACTCCGTCAGTAATGGCTAAAATCGGTGCAATTGGTCGTATCCTTGGTCCTCGTGGTTTGATGCCGAATCCTAAAACCGGTACAGTTACAATGGAAGTTGGTAAAGCTGTAGGTGAAGTCAAAGCCGGTAAGATCGACTTTAAGGTTGACAAACAAGGCATTGTACACGCCAGCGTAGGTAAAGTTTCATTTCCGGCTGATGCTTTGGCAGAGAATGCAATGGAATTCTTAAATACCGTTATTAAATTAAAGCCTCAGGCATTAAAGGGAACTTATGTAAAGAGCATATTTTTGTCCTCTACAATGAGCCCTGGTATAAATATCGATAGCAAGACTATAAGTGCTGCTGAATAATAAATATGTTTTATGAGAAAAGAGGAAAAAACACAAATTATTGAAAGTCTGGCAGCGCAATTAGAGCAAACACCTAATTTTTATTTAGCAGACATCTCTGGTTTAAACGCAGAGGTAACAGCTAAGTTGCGTCGTGCTTGCTTTGAAAAGCAGATTAAGTTGGTTGTTGTTAAAAACACCCTGCTTCGTAAAGCTTTAGAACAAAAAGCCTTGACGGACGCTGAATTACTATTCCCTGTATTAGAGGGCCCTTCTGCAGTTATGTTTACAGAGGCAGCAAATGCCCCTGCAAAACTGATTAAAGAGTTTGGTAAGCGATATGGCAAACCAATCTTAAAAGGAGCTCTTGTACAAGAATGCGCATATGTTGGTGAAAATCAACTGGACGCATTGGTATCAATTAAATCACGCGAAGAACTTATCGGTGACATTATCGGTCTTCTTCAATCACCTGTCAACAACGTTATCTCTGCACTTCAATCAAATGCAGGCGGCAAAATTGCAGGTATTGTCAAGACCCTATCAGAAAAATAATTAAAAGAATTTTAAACATTATAAAAATTTATAACCATGGCAGATATCAAAAAATTTGCAGAAGAATTAGTAAACCTGTCTGTAAAAGATGTACAAGAATTGGCAAAGATTCTAAAGGATGAATATGGGATTGAACCTGCTGCTGCTGTAGCTGTTGCCGCTCCTGCAGCCGCTGCCGTTGCTGCTGTTGAAGCAGAACAAACCCAATTCGATGTAATTCTTAAATCACCCGGACAAGCTAAATTACAAATTGTAAAAGCTGTAAAAGAGATTACAGGCTTAGGTTTGAAAGAAGCTAAAGAGCTGGTTGATGCAGCGCCTAAAGCTATCAAAGAGAAAATTTCCAAAGCCGAAGCAGAACAACTTAAAGCTCAATTAGAAGAGGCAGGCGGAGAAGTTGAAGTTAAATAACTCCAAAATCCCGTTGATCGGGCACACTAACAGGTTTAGAGCCATTTAGGCTCTAAGCCTTTTTGTCGTTATTTTAGTTTATTTTCAACTAATCCATAAACAATGTCGCAAAAAACAAATAATCAGCGGATTACATTCGCGACTTCCAAGGCTCTTCTAGATTATCCAGATTTTTTAGAGGTGCAACTGAAGTCTTTCAAGGATTTCTTCCAACTTGAGACTACTCCGGAGAATCGTAAGAACGAAGGTCTTTTCAAAGTTTTCCAGGAAATCTTCCCTATTACAGATACCCGTAATAATTTTGTTCTTGAGTTTATTGACTATTTTATTGACCCCCCTCGTTATTCAATCGAGGAATGTTTGGACAGAGGNTTAACATACAGTGTTCCTCTAAAAGCAAAACTCAAGCTTTTCTGTACAGATCCGGAACACGAAGATTTCGATACGGTTATCCAGGATGTATACCTCGGGACAATCCCTTATATGACCCCAAGAGGTACATTTGTCATTAATGGTTCTGAGAGAATTGTCGTTTCACAACTACACCGCTCTCCTGGTGTATTCTTTGGACAAAGCGTCCATGCAAACGGAACCAAACTATATTCAGCACGAATTATCCCGTTCAAGGGTTCGTGGATCGAATTTGCAACAGACATCAATAATGTGATGTATGCATATATCGACAGAAAGAAAAAATTACCCGTTACTACCCTGCTTAGAGCAATCGGATATGAAAGTGATAAAGACATTCTTGACATTTTCGGCCTGGCAAACGAGATTAAGATTACAAAAGCCAATCTTAAAAAATGCGTAGGTAGTAAACTTGCAGCCAGAGTATTAAAAACATGGAACGAAGATTTCGTAGATGAGGATACCGGAGAGGTTGTTTACATAGAGAGAAACGAAATTGTTTTGGACCGTGAGACTATATTGGAGGAGCACCACTTAGATATCATACTCGAATCCGGTGTAAGCACAATTCTTGTTCATAAAGAGGAGGCTAACATCAACGATTTCGCAATCATACATAATACATTACAGAAAGACCAGTGTAACTCGGAGAAAGAGGCTGTTTTCTATACATACAGACAACTTCGCAACTCTGAGCCACCTGATGAGGCCACTGCCAGAGATGTTATAGACAAGCTATTCTTCTCAGACAAGAGGTATGACCTTGGCGAGGTAGGAAGGTACAGGTTAAATCGCAAACTCAATCTTTCCACATCGGAAGATACAAGGGTTCTTACAAAAGCGGATATAATCGAGATTATTCGCTATTTGATTCAACTGATTAATTCCAAAGCAACTGTTGATGATATCGACCATTTGAGTAATCGTCGTATAAGGACTGTTGGTGAGCAGCTTGCAAATCAATTCGGCGTCGGTCTATCTCGTATGGCACGTACAATCAGAGAGAGAATGAATGTAAGAGATAACGAAGTCTTTACTCCAATTGATCTTATCAATGCAAAGACTCTCTCTTCGGTAATCAACTCATTCTTTGGTACCAGCCAGCTCTCTCAGTTTATGGATCAAACCAATCCTTTGGCAGAGATGACACACAAGCGTCGTCTTTCAGCTTTGGGACCTGGAGGTCTTTCAAGAGACAGAGCAGGTTTTGAGGTTCGTGACGTACACTATACACACTACGGTCGTCTTTGCCCTATCGAAACACCAGAGGGTCCAAATATAGGATTGATCTCATCACTATGCGTTTATGCAAAAATTAACGATCTTGGGTTCATAGAGACACCATACCGCAAGGTAGAAAATGGCGTTGTTGATATGACTGTAAAAGGTTGCGTATACATGAGCGCAGAGGAAGAAGAGGAAAAGATGGTAGCTCAGGCAAATGTCCATATCGATGAAAATGGTAACATGACAGACGAAAGGATTAAATGTCGTTTTGAAGCAGACTATCCGGTTGTGGGTAAAGAAGAGGTTAACCTTGTGGACGTTTCTCCAAATCAGATAGCCTCAATTGCTGCGTCTCTTATTCCATTCCTGGAGCATGACGATGCCAACCGCGCTTTGATGGGTTCTAACATGATGCGTCAGGCAGTTCCACTTATTAAGCCGGAAGCACCTATTGTTGGAACAGGCCTTGAGGGACCGGTTATCAAAGATTCAAGAACACAGATCAATGCAAAAGGAAAAGGTGAAGTAGTCTATGTGGATGCTCGTGAAATTCACGTTAAATACGAACAGACAGAAAGTGAAAGATTTGTAAGCTTCGATCCGGATATTACCGTTTACAAACTACCCCTATACAGAAAAACTAACCAAAACACATCAATTACTCTAAAACCAATTGTAAGAAAGGGAGATAAAGTTGTTACAGGCCAGATCATGACAGAAGGCTATGCGACACAAAACGGGGAACTGGCACTTGGTCGTAACCTCAAAGTGGCATTCATGCCTTGGAAAGGTTACAACTTTGAAGATGCTATTGTTCTATCGGAGAGGCTTCTTAGGGAAGATGTATTTACCTCTATTCACGTAGATGAATATATAATGGAAGTTCGTGATACTAAGCGTGGTATGGAGGAACTTACATCTGACATTCCTAATGTTAGTGAAGAGGCAACAAAAGATCTTGACGAAAATGGTATTATCAGAATAGGCGCCAATATTGAACCTGGAGATATTCTTATCGGTAAGATAACACCTAAAGGAGAGAGCGATCCATCTCCGGAAGAAAAATTGTTAAGAGCAATCTTTGGAGATAAAGCAGGTGATGTTAAGGATGCCTCTCTAAAGGCATCTCCATCACTGAGAGGAACAATCATAGATAAAAGACTCTTCTCAAGAGTTGCTAAAGAGAACTCTAAGAAAGGAAAATCAGTTTCGAAGAATCAGATACAACATGCAGAAGAGAATTTCAACAGAAAGACTTCAATTCTTCGCCAGAACTTCCTTGAGAGATTAATCTCGATTCTGGACGGTAAGACATCTCAAGGTATCAGTGACCTGTATGGAGTTGAGATTATTGGCAAGGGTGTTGAGTTCAAACTGGATCTTATTGAGAAGGCGGATTACGAAAACATAAACCCTGTTAAGTGGACTTCAGATAAGAATACAAATAATCTGATCAAGCAACTTATCAATAATTTTCTTATTGCACATAAGGAATATGATGCAGAGCTTAAGAGAATCAAGTACAACTTGACAATCGGAGATGAACTTCCAACCGGGATTATGCAATTAGCTAAAGTTTACGTGGCTAAGAAAAGAAAAATAAAGGTTGGAGATAAGATGGCAGGTCGTCACGGGAACAAAGGTATCGTAGCCAAAGTTGTTAGAGACGAAGATATGCCGTTTTTGGAAGACGGAACTACTGTAGATATCGTGCTTAACCCGCTTGGTGTACCATCCCGTATGAATCTTGGACAGATATACGAAACTGTTTTGGGATGGGCCGGAAANGAATTGGGCCAGCGTTTCAATACNCCAATCTTTGATGGAGCAACTCTTGANGAAATCTGCGACTACACTGAAAAGGCAGGCGTTCCCAGATATGGAAAAACATATCTGAGAGATGGCGGAACAGGAGAGATGTTCGATCAACCTGCAACAGTAGGTGTAATCTATATGCTCAAACTTGGTCACATGGTAGATGACAAGATGCATGCTCGTTCAATAGGTCCTTACTCTCTTATTACACAGCAGCCACTGGGTGGTAAAGCTCAGTTTGGTGGTCAGAGATTTGGAGAGATGGAGGTTTGGGCACTGGAGGCATTTGGTGCTGCCAATATCCTGCAGGAGATTCTTACAATCAAGTCTGACGATGTTGTGGGAAGATCNNGAGCCTATGAGGCTATTGTAAAGGGTGATCCTATGCCAACTCCCGGTATACCGGAGTCTTTGAATGTGCTACTTCATGAACTTCGTGGTCTTGGACTTAGCGTTAACCTAGACTAATTTGTTAATTGTATTTTAAAATTTGAAAACAGAATAATATGTCTTTCAAGAAAGAGATTAAGGTTAAAAGCAATTTCAGCCAAATTACCATAAGCTTAGCTTCACCTGAGGAGATCCTTGAGAAATCTTCCGGCGAAGTTTTGAAGCCAGAAACGGTAAACTATCGTACATATAAACCAGAGAGAGATGGTCTTTTCTGTGAACGCATTTTTGGTCCTTCCAAAGACTATGAGTGTCATTGCGGTAAGTATAAGAGGATTCGTTATCGTGGTATTATTTGTGACCGATGTGGTGTCGAGGTAACCGAGAAGAAGGTACGTCGCGAGAGAATGGGTCACATAAGCCTTACAGTGCCTGTTGCACATATCTGGTATTTTCGCTCTACTCCTAATAAGATCGGGTACCTTCTTGGTATCCCTTCAAAAAAGCTGGAGGGAATTATCTATTATGAACGCTATGTCGTTATACAACCGGGTATTAAAGAGAAAGATGGTATTAAGACTAATGACTTCCTTACAGAAGACGAGTACCTTAATATCCTTGATTCTCTTCCAAAAGATAACCAATTGCTGGACGACTCAGATCCTAACAAGTTTATGGCAGGAATGGGGGCAGATGCAATTTATAAGATGTTGTCCAAAATAAAACTGGACGAACTCTCATATGAACTTCGTCATAAGACTGAGACTGAAACATCGCAGCAAAGAAAAGCAGATGCACTCAAGAGACTTAGCGTTGTAGAGGCTTTTCGCGAATCTAAGGATATTAATAAGCCTGAATGGATGATTCTTAAGGTTATCCCTGTAATTCCACCGGAACTTCGTCCTTTGGTTCCATTGGATGGCGGTCGCTTTGCCACATCCGATCTCAACGACTTGTATCGTAGGGTAATAATCCGCAACAACCGTTTAAAGAGATTGATAGAAATTAAAGCTCCNGAGGTTATTCTTCGTAATGAGAAAAGAATGCTTCAAGAGGCAGTCGATTCTCTATTCGATAACTCGCGTAAATCCAATGCTGTNAAAACAGAAGCTAACCGTGCACTTAAGTCTTTATCAGACAGTTTAAAAGGAAAACAAGGTCGTTTTCGTCAAAACCTTTTGGGTAAGAGAGTAGACTACTCAGCTCGTTCTGTAATTGTTGTAGGGCCAGAGTTAAAAATGCACGAATGCGGTATTCCAAAAGATATGGCCGCTGAGCTTTTCAAGCCATTTGTAATCAGGAAACTGATTGAGCGGGGTATCGTTAAGACAGTAAAATCTGCCAAGAAAATTGTAGACAGGAAAGATCCCGTTATTTGGGACATTCTTGAAAATGTAATGAAGGGTCATCCTGTTCTTCTAAATCGTGCCCCTACCCTGCACCGTCTCGGTATCCAGGCATTCCAGCCAAAATTGATTGAGGGCAAAGCTATTCAGCTACACCCACTCTCATGTACCGCTTTTAATGCCGACTTTGACGGTGACCAGATGGCAGTTCATCTCCCATTGGGAAACGCTGCAGTTTTAGAGGCACAGCTTCTGATGCTGGGTTCACATAATATTTTAAACCCTGCTAACGGTGCCCCTATCACCGTACCTTCTCAGGATATGGTTCTTGGACTTTACTATATTACTAAACCACGCCCCGGTGCAAAGGGAGAAGGTATGAAGTTCTATGGTCCGGAAGAGGTAATTATTGGCAACAATGAGGGAAGAGTCGCTCTTCACGCAGAGATTGAGGTAAGGTTACCAAAGGACTTCATGGATCTTTCACAAGGTTATGCACTTAGAAAGACAACCGCAGGTAGAATTCTATTCAACCAGGTTGTTCCAAAAGAAGTGGGTTATATCAATGAAGTTTTGACTAAGAAATCTTTAAGAGATATAATCGGTAATGTTCTTAAGGTAGCCGGTGTGGCCAGAACTGCACAATTCCTGGACGACATCAAAGAGATTGGTTATATGATGGCCTTTAAAGGTGGTCTTTCATTCAATCTGGAAGATGTGATTATTCCGGAAGAGAAACACGAGCTAGTAGAGGAAGGTTACAAGGCGGTTGAGAACATCATGTTTTCGTACAACAATGGTCTTATTACCAACAATGAGAGATACAACCAGATCATTGATATATGGACAACCACAAACTCTAAGCTAACTAATATTGTGGAGAAGAGAATTGCTGCCGACAAGCAGGGATTCAATCCGGTATATATGATGCTTCACTCAGGTGCCCGTGGATCTAAAGAGCAGATTCGTCAGCTCTCAGGTATGCGTGGCCTGATGGCCAAGCCTCAAAAGTCCGGATCTGCAAGTGCCGAGATTATTGAAAACCCTATTTTGTCTAACTTTAAAGAGGGGCTTTCTGTTCTTGAGTACTTTATCTCTACCCACGGTGCAAGAAAGGGTCTTGCCGATACTGCTCTTAAGACAGCTGACGCAGGTTACCTGACTCGTCGTCTTGTTGACGTATCTCACGATGTTATTATTAACGAAGATGATTGTGGTACTTTACGTGGTCTTGTTGCAACAGCTATCAAGAACAAAGATGAGATAGTCGAGTCTCTGTATGATAGAATTTTAGGCAGGACAACTGTACATGATATCTACAATCCGCTAACCGGTGAAAAAATCATTGATGCAGGAGAACAGATAACTGAAGACATAGCATCTCTAATCCAGTCTCTTCCTATTGAACAGGTAGAGATCCGTTCCGTATTGACTTGCGAGTCGCGTAAGGGTGCATGTGCTAAGTGTTATGGACGGAATTTATCAACCGGAAGAATGGTAGAAAGAGGTGAAGTTGTGGGAGTAATTGCTGCCCAATCTATTGGTGAGCCTGGTACACAGCTTACACTTAGAACGTTCCACGTCGGAGGTACTGCTTCAAGTATTGCTTCGGAAAACGAGATCGTTGCCAGATACGAAGGGAAACTTGAATTTGATGAACTCCGTACTATCTTCCGCCTGGGAGAAGATGGCATTAACCAAGAAGTTGTTATCGGACGTACAGCAGAAATGCGTATAGTAGACAACAACACTGGTATTACCCTTGCACAGCATAATATACCTTATGGAGCTACTCTATATTTTAAAGATGGAGATGTTGTCAAGAAAGGAGATAAAATTTGCGAATGGGATGCTTACAACGCTGTTACTATTGCCGAGCAAGCAGGTAAAGCTGTTTTTGACAGTCTTATCGAGGGTGTTACCTATAGAGAAGAGGCCGCCGATGAATACTCGCTTCACAAAGAGAAGGTAGTTATTGAATCTCGCGACAAGTCTAAGAATCCTACCATTAAGATCATGGACGACAAGGTTGACCTTAAACAGTACAATCTCCCTGTAGGTGCCCACATAATGGTTGAGAATGGTAAAAAGGTGAAGGTTGGTGATATTCTTGTAAAGATTCCAAGAGCTATCGGTAAATCAGGTGACATCACAGGTGGTCTTCCTCGGGTTACAGAACTCTTTGAGGCACGTAACCCTTCGAATCCTGCAATTGTTGCGGAGATTAATGGAGAAATACTTATGGGCAAGATCAAGAGAGGAAATCGTGAAATAATCATAAAGTCAAAAACCGGAGAAGAGAAACATTATTCAGTTCCGCTCTCAAAACAAATACTGGTTCAAGAGAACGACTATGTAAGAGCCGGTATGCAACTTTCAGACGGGGCCATTTCTCCTACAGATATTTTAGCAATTCAAGGGCCTACCAAGGTTCAGGAATACATCGTTAATGAGGTTCAGGAGGTCTATCGTATGCAGGGTGTTAAGATCAACGATAAACACTTTGAGATAATTGTTCGTCAGATGATGCGTAAACTCGAGGTTGTAGATCCGGGTGATACTCGCTTCCTTCCGGAACAATTGGTAGACAGGTGGGACCTTATGCACGAGAACGATGATATCTATGACAAGAAAGTTGTTCTTGAAGCAGGTGATTCGACCGAATTAAAACCTGGTCAGATAGTTTCTGTTCGCAGACTCCGTGATGAGAACTCAATTCTTAAGCGTAAAGATCTTAAACTTGTTGATGCTCGTGATGCGATGCCTGCAACTTCCAACCAGATACTTCAAGGTATAACACGCGCAGCTCTTCGGACAACCAGCTTTATGTCTGCAGCATCATTCCAGGAGACTACAAAAGTCTTAAGTGAAGCCGCAATCCATGGTAAAAAAGATTATTTGGAAGGACTCAAGGAGAATGTAATATGCGGACACCTTATTCCGGCAGGTACAGGAACCAGAGAGTTCGAAAAGGTAATTGTTGCCTCTATGGATGATTATCAGAGAATGGTAAAAAGCAAGAAAGAGTAGTTAACTACAAACAAATTTTTGATAAAAGAGGCTGTCTGTTTTTCAACAGGCAGCTTTTTTTTGTTGATCCTAAAGCGGTAGTAAAATCTTATATATAATCAATAAGACTCAAATCTTCCCGGTGCTTTTTCTTAACGCAATTTTTTCAGTTTTTTAGGGGTTTGCGGGACTCCTCGCTTTGCTCGTCAAACAATCCTCAACCTCTTTATTTGATTATTAACATAAGGTACTTCTTAAGCTCTCTGGATTGTACAAACCAAAAAAGCTTTCTTATTGAATGTCAATAAGAAAGCTTTTTTTATCAATAATCTGTTTATCGCATATGGACTGGTGGTGCCAGCGGAACAAACAACAGAGGATTAACGCTCTTGGTATAAACCTGAACAGTAATTGCAGGAATTTTTTCAATGTCATTTATCACAAATTCCTCAAAATCATATGTGTATCCGGAGTTGGTCAAGATTTTCTTTACCATTGCCTCCCTGCTCGGAGCATTAAAATATGGTTCATTGAATATCATGCAACTGGAAACCTCTGACCTCCATACTTCAAAAGAGTAGTAGTAGGCACCTTGGTAAATTCCCACTCTGCCGCCCGATTTTTCATCGTATCCTGGTCTTTTAAAGAAATGTCTCCATTTAATCAATGTAGAATCTGATGTTACATCAATATTTGAATAAAACCCATAATTACTCCAGTTCAATGCCTCAGTCTTGTTAGCTGCCGGCAAGGTCTTGTTTTCATTTTCTTTATTTACATACTCATCTGCAAGCCCTCCAAATCCGTGTCCGCCTGCTTCATGTAAAACAACATTTTTATACCCTGCTCCTGGGTCAGTTCTCCTGCTTACAGGACAAAGTGCTATTGCTCTACCATCGCTCCACATAAAGGTGGTTCCGGCATATCTGTTTTGGTTAATTATAACTACAACCAACATCTTCTTCAATTTCGCCTCGTCTACTCCCGGTATCATTTTAGCATATCTGAAAACCTCATCTGTATTAGCAGAAATTGAAGATCCTCCGTTGAAACTTGAGCTGAAGGCTGTCATTTTGTATATACTTTTGTCTGTTTGTGTAACTCCGCTATCGGTTGAGTAGGCAGCTTGCTTATATACCGTAAAATAGTTTCTATAACTTTTGTATGGTTGAACGCTAAAAATGTAATCAATCCCCTCTTTAACATTCTGTTCAAACAACCCTCCCTCTTGAAAATCTACAGCAGTATATCCATCACCCAGAAACAATATCTCGGCAGCCTGACCATTTTTTCCCAGTGTCGCGTTTTGATGAATTTTGTACTCACCGTCTGCATAGCCACTCTTTAGTCCGGTAGTAAAAGTAACGACCGCAGATGTGGCAGACGAACCNTCAGTATCGGTTGCTTTAACCTTCCAACTATACAAGGTATTCTCGCTAAGATGAGATTTTAAATATAACAGGGTGCCGGCAGTAGTCAGCTCAATCCAGTTGACATTGTCTTTAGAATAGGAAACTGTGTAACTAATAGCGTCATTATCTGCATCTGTAGAAGGGACCCAGGTAAATCCGGGTATTGTTTTTACATTAGTTGCTCTATCTTGCGGGTAAGAAATAACCGGGACCGTCGGAGGTGTATTTTGACTCCTCTTCTGTGTAATGCTTATCATCTTCTGCTCAGATCCGTATTTCAATAATACTGAAGCTGTTCTTGCCGGGCCTGTAGTGTTGGCTTGAGCAGTTATTGTGATACTGGAGTTACCGTTTCCGGTAATAGCGCTTGAAGTCAGCCAAGAAGCAGTTGTAGGTATCTCAAATTGCCATTTTGTATTTGATGTAATAACTATAATTTTGGTGCCTAATTCTTTTTCGAACGCCAGACTCTCGTTATCTATAGTTAACTGAGAATAACTTTGATTGATTACTGCAGTCTTTTTCAGTTCTTTGCATACTACTTGCAGAGATGCTGTTCTTGATCCTGTAGAAAAATTATTTGCAGCTGTAATTGTGATTACCCCGTTGCCACTGCCACTCATGGGACTTATTGTACACCAGGTATCTGATATCGTTGCTGTCCAATTGCTGTTTGATGTTACCGTAATCTCTATGCTCCCGTCAACGTTTGCAACATCTGCCTGACTTGTGGAGAGAGTTAAAGTAGGTACGACATCTTTACCACAAGCAAAAATGGAAAGTGTTATGATTAATGTTGTGAGAATTTTTATATAAAACTTCATAAATACAAATTTAAATACAAATTTAGAAATAAATTTATCAATGAAAAAAATGAATAGATATGAGCCTGTTAAAACTTAATATTATTTGTTTTTTAATAATATTTCGTATATTCGCGTAGAAATAATTTTAATATTAACCTAAATTTTTTATTTATTAATCAAAACTTATCTAAATGAAAAAAATCAGACTGATGATGATTGCGGGCTTGTTATTTGTGTGCCAAAGTGTGCTCTTTGCACAAAGTGTGCGGATAACAGGTTCTGTCACTGAACAAGGAATAGGGACTCCTCTTCCTTTTGTCGGGATTCAGGTAAAAGGCACTACTACAGGAACCTCAACTTTGAATAATGGTACATACACCATTACTGCTCCAGTAAACGGAACTCTTGTTTTTAGCATTATCGGCTATAAAACAATGGAGATTCCAATTTCAGGAAAAACAACCATAAATATCAGTATGGAACAAAATGCCCTTGCATTGGAAGATGTTCTGGTTGTTGCTTATGGTACTGCTAAAAAAGGATCTTTTACCGGTTCAGCTGCTGTTGTGGATCGCGACAAACTCCTGGTAAGATCAGTTGCTTCAGTTACAAAAGCATTGGATGGGGTAGCAACAGGTGTTCAGAGTACATTGGGTAGCGGTCAACCCGGCTCCGGAGCTTCGATTGTTATCCGTGGTTTTGGGTCTATCAATGCTTCTACTTCTCCATTGTATGTTGTTGACGGGGTTCCTTATGATGGTAACATCAATTCTATCAACCCAAACGATATCGAAAGTATTACAATTTTGAAAGATGCATCAGCCGGTGCTTTGTTCGGGTCCAGAGGTGCCAATGGTGTAATTATGATTACAACCCGCGCTGGAAAAGACACTGAAGGTAAAATTACTGTTAACTTCAAGAGTGTAATGGGTGTTGCTTCAAGAGCAATACCACGTTACAACATCCTTAACCAGTCTGAATATCTGGAAACTGCTTTTCAGTCATATAAGAATGATGAGATCTATAGCAAAGGTGTTCCTGCAGCTCAAGCAGCTTTAAATGCTATTAATAGAATGAAAGGCACTACTGACGGCATTCTTGGTGTAAACGAACAGTATAACCCATACGACATGCCTCTTAGCCAACTTATTGATCCACTGACGGGCAAAGTAAATTCTGCTGCAAAACTAAAATGGAACGATAACTGGTTGGACGAAGCTACAGCCAAAAACCCTATACGTCAGGAATATCAATTGGATATTTCAGGAGGTAACAAGGTAACAAAAGCTATGGCTTCCATCAACTATTTAAAAGAAGACGGACTTTTGAAAACAACTTCTTTTGATAGGTTTACCGGCAGATTGTCTGTTGACCATCAGGCAAAAGATTGGTTTAGAATGTCTATGTCGGCAAATATGGCTAGGAATTCGACAAATTCAATGGATGCTACGGGGTCTTCTACTTCCAATGTCTGGTACTCAGCTGAACAAATGGCTCCTATTTATCCAATTTGGGTAAGAGATACAGATGGGAAATTGGTACTTGATGCAACCGGAAAAGCACAATTTGACTATGGTATCAACCGTGCATCGGGTGCCCAACAGAATTTCAACTCTATAGCCACTTTGTATGACGACAAATATTATGGTATTTCAGATAACGTATCGGGACGTTCGATGATCGAATTTAACACCCGTGATGAGAAATATGGAGCTTTCCGCGGTTTTTCATTTGCAATGAATCTGGGTTTTGATTACGTATCTTCCGATGGTACAACATATTACAACCCATACTTCGGAAATGCGGGCGGCACAGTAAAAGGACGATTGGGCAAAACAAGTAACAAAACTTTCTCTTTCACTTTCAACCAGATTCTGAACTGGAAACGTTCATTTAATGAAGTTCATAATTTTGATATTATGGTGGGACACGAGTTTTATCATTATAAATTCAATAATCTTTACGCAGAAAAAACCGGATTCCCTTTTGGGGGACTTTATGAATTAGCATCGGGCTCAACTATTTCTGATGCAACTTCTTACGAAGACAATGACGTTCTTGAATCTTTTTTCAGTAGAGTAAATTACGATTATGCCGGTAAATATTATTTCTCAGGCAGTTTCCGTACAGACGGTTCGTCTCATTTTAAGGATATATTTCGCTGGGGTAATTTCTGGTCCGTTGGTGCATCNTGGAGAATTTCAGAAGAAAACTTCATTAAACCNCTCACATGGGTCAACAGTTTNTCATTCAAAGCCAGTTATGGTACTCAGGGTAACAATGCTATAGGTCTGTATGCATGGCAGTCATTCTATGATCTCACATACAATAACGCTGGTTTAAACGGTGCAGTTGTAACTTCATTGGAAAACCAAAAGGTTTCCTGGGAAAAAAATGCAAACTTTAATGTAGGGCTTGATGGTAAAATATTTGACAGACTGACATTTGGTATTGAATGGTATTCAAGAAAAACAACAGACATGCTGTTATACCGTCCTATGGCAACATCCCTTGGTTTTGACGGCTTCTACGATAACGTAGGTGACATGGTTAACTCAGGTGTTGAGTTTTCTCTTGCTTATGATATTCTTAAAACCAAAGATTTAAGATGGAACGTTACTTTTATGGGATCAACCGTAAAAAATAAAGTACTTAAACTTACAGCTGAACAAAATGAGATAGTAGGCGGTACAACCATTATAAAAGTGGGAGAAACCCTTAATTCATTCTATTTAGCCAGAAGTGCAGGTGTAGATCCTGCCAATGGAAATCAGTTATATTGGATATTTGATAAAGATGCCGACGGAAATCCCGGGGAACCGTATATTTCAGCTGATAAGACCAAAGCTGCTGCCAGCAGGGTAATTCTCGGCAGTCGTATTCCGGATTTATATGGATCCATTGGAACCAGCTTAAGTTATAAAGCATTTGATTTTTCATTTTTGACCACTTATTCCATTGGTGGCAAAATGTTTGATAATGTTGGATATAGCTACACAAATCCACTTTATATCGGTAATAACTTTACAAGAGATGTTTTGAGAGCTTGGCAAGAACCCGGTGATATCACAGATGTTCCAAGAATGCAGAAAGATCAGGTCTTTACAAATACGGACCGTGCTTTGATAGATGCATCCTATTTTTCAATAAAGAATATATCTCTCGGTTATTCTTTCAACAATCTTAAAAAACTGGGGCTGGAATCAATCAGAATATTCGTACAAGGTGACAACTTTTACCTGTTCACTCACAGACAAGGCCTGAACCCACAATTTAATTTTACCGGGAATACAGATTATACCTATACTCCTAATAAAACAATTTCTGTAGGTTTAAATATTAAATTTTAATTAGAACGGATATGAAAAGAATCTTATATATAATATTAGTAACGACATTTATACTGAATGTCAGCTCTTGTCAAAAGAGTATGTTGGAAACTGCTCCAACTCAAAAAGTAACCGGTCCTACTATCTTCAACGATATTAACAGCGCACAGGTTGCCATGGACGGTGTTTACAGATTGTTGTTCGTTTCCGGTTGGACAACTGGTAATACTCACCAAAATTTTGGAATCTTGTCTACCAATATATTTACCTCAGTAATGGGTGAAGACTTTCTTCAAGACGCTATGGGTAGCGGATGGTTCTATTTTGACTACAGATACGATGTTCGCAGCCGTTATACAGCAACAACATGGAGATCATACGCTACATGGAACTTCTATTATACATTGATAAACAATGTAAATTACATCATTCCTCAAAAAGAGACTATTGCAGGTGACCCTGTTGCTGTTGATAACCTTATAGCTCAGGCACTTACTATGAGAGCTTATGCTTATTTTGAACTTATTCAGGTTTTCCAGCAAACCTATAAAGGACATGAAACTTCTCCAGGAGTTCCACTTTATACAGAACCTACAACAGCTCAGTCTGTTGGAAAGGGAAGAGGAACAGTTGAAGAAGTATATACTCAAATCAATGCAGATTTAACCGAAGCCATCACACTTTTTGGTGCTTCCAAAGATGTACAAACACATAAGTCTCATATAGATTATTATATTGCAAATGCTATTAAGGCAAAAGTAGCATTGGTGCAAAACAAATGGGCAGAAGCTGCAACCCTTGCTGGTGAAGCTCTTAAAAAACCGGGACTCGCAATGGTTTCTGTTGATGCTGATTTGTATTCGGGCTTTAACAATCGTAACATGACTTCTGTTATGTGGGGTTCCGAAGTTATTGCAGACCAATCTACTGTATATGCTTCTTTCTTCTCTCACATGGATGCTGCCGCTACAGGAATGTATGCTTCAACATCAAGAAAATGTATTTACAACTGGTTATATGACCAAATTCCTACCACAGATAAAAGAAAGACATGGTGGAATGGAAAAACTACCGGAACATCGGGAGCTACTGTAAGCTACAATCAGAAAAAATACAGGTTCTCCAATGCAGCAACATATTTAGGAGACTATATATATATGCGCGCAGAAGACATGGTTCTTATTAAGGCAGAAGCTTTGTGTCATTCAGGTTCATATCCAGAAGCAAAGACCACTATTGAATCTTTAATGAAACTAAGAAATCCAACAGGATACGCAGCCCAAT
>JGI24132J36420_10000142_pt1 | contig 35159 bp, 31 predicted proteins | sample BarGraNGADG00212_3_FD_36420 | JGI IMG/M metagenome (IMG submission 36420) | reverse complement strand
TGAATTATTTTACAAATGTAAAAAAAGCCGTCGGAAATTATCCGGCGGCTTTGATTAATAAATTGAAAATGTAAATCTACATAAACTATCTTTTGTGAATTCCACCGGCACTTGAGGAATGAGCATCTACATATTTGGGGTCACCTCTGTAATTAATATCTCCTGCACTTGAGGCTCTTGCAGTAATTCGTTCTGTCACTGTAATGTCGGCATCACCTGCACTTGATACAGAGATATCAGCCTCTCTGACCGTCAGTTCATAGGCATTAAGGTCTCCGGCACTACTGAGATCAGCATTGAGCAGATCTGCTTCACCAGTCAGGGTCATATCTCCCGAACTATTGATATCTGCTTCTATATTTTTGGCATAAAGTTCAAGCTTAATGTCGCCGGCACTTGTGGCAGATAGTTTTATATTGTCGGTCTTCACTGGAGTTTCACCTATCACATCTCCGGCACTGGTAGTACTTATCGATCTTATTTCCTTCATGGTTACATAAACCCTTTTTCTCTCGGCTTCACGTATATTAACTTCTGTATAAACATTAAGAATACCGTTTCTAACTTCTGTCAGTATATATTCATGAAGGTTTTCGTCAGCTTCAACTTTCAGGGTCCCATTTTCTTCACCCTGTTTCAGATATACATCAATGCCGGTGCTTACTTTTATTCCGGAAAATGATTCGGTTTTTCGCTCCTGTGTTGTAACTTTATTATTTCCATGCACTGTCTTCCTCATCTGCCCATTGACACAGGAAATGATGACAAAGCAAATGACAGCGACCATTAAAAATTTCAGATTTCTCATATTTTTAATTATTAGTTTCAAACTGAATTTCAGATAAAAGACTGAAAGGAATGAGATTTGTTGCATGAATGCCAAAATCTTTAAAAGGAAAAGCAAAAAAGATCCCTGGTCTACTCTGGCAAAGGCAGATTTTTAGTAAAAAAACATCATTCCTCAGAATTCAGTTGGATCAATGCCATTTGAAGATCTTCAGCCCGGCCGAGAATAAAAGCAGGCCGGTTGCAGAAAGTATCAGAATTGGTAAAGCTACTTCATGGTAACCTGCCCCCTCATTAAAAATGCTTCTGACTCCATCCGTGAGCATTGTCAGCGGAAGTTTCTGAATCACCGTAATACTCCAGTCAGGGAAGTTATGGTAGCTGAAAAATATACCTGATAATACCATCATTGGCATAACCACTGCATTAATGAGTCCGTTTCCAACCTCTGTGTTAGATGTATGCGAAGAGATCAAAACTGCTAAACCTGCAAAAGCGATATTACCGGCAAGGAATATCAGTATGAGGGCAGAAATATCTCCCTGGATTGTCATCTTAAAAGCAAATAAAGCAAACAGAAACAGTGCAATCGATTCGATGAAATTCATTGTTATCCTGACAGCTATAAGAGCAATAAGAAAATGTGACTTTCTCATCGGAGTTGCAACCAGCCTGCGTAAAAGCTTTTTCGACCGTTTTTCAATTAACCCGTAACTGATGCCCCACATTGACGACATCATCACACCCATTGTTATCAGTCCGGGTACCAGAAAATCGATATATCGGGTTCCTGTGACTGTCAACGGTTTAATTTCCGCATTGCTTTTTACAGGAAGGAGATCTCCGGTGCTGATAATTGAGCTTAATTTCAGATAAGTAAGTTCAGCATCAGAGTTCATGGGATCAAAATGATATTCCGTAACCCCGTCCTTCTCAAGAATAAGCAGATTGACAGTTCCTCTTTTAAGCTGTACCATTGCTTTATCCCAATCCATCTCGTAGAACAGGAATATTGAGTTACCCAGCTTGTCATCACTTATTTTCAGCTTCCATCTGAATGTGTCTTTTTCTCCCGGAAGATTTTTTTCGCACTTCTCATTCAGGAAGTTTGTTAATCCTGAAGTATCGGCTAATGAGATTTCATTGTCCCTGATAACAGCAACTTTTCGTAATACATCGGCTTTTTTTGTAAAGGCCAGTCCGAGGCCCAACGACATAAGAATAGGGAAGAGGATCCCCCAGAACAGCACTCCGGGTTCACGTACTATTTCAAGGAACAGCGCCGACGTAAGCTGCCATAACTGATTAAGCTTAAGCCACCTATTCATCTATCTTCCTTCCTGTTAGTGAGACAAAAAGATCATCAAGTGTTCTGTGACGACACTTTTCTTCTGTTTCTTCTTCAAGCAGGTGATGCATTGTGCCTTCCTTTAAAATTACCCCTTTATCCATTATTATAATATAATCGCAAAGATTTTCAGCTTCTTCCATGTAATGTGTGGTCAGGATCATTGAAGTCTCCGATTTTTCCTTCAGTTTACTTAATATTTCCCATATTTCACGTCTGGCATTAGGATCGAGGCCTGTAGTTGGTTCATCAAGAAGAAGAATAGCCGGGTCGTTTAACAATGAGATACCAAGAGCCAGCCTCTGCCTTTGACCACCAGAGAGATTCACCACATAAGATTTCCTTTTTTCTTCCAGTCCCACTAATTCTATTATCTCATTGACTCTTTCTCTTCCCAGATTAAAAAACCCTGCAAATAGCTTAAGAGTCTCACTGACACGTAGTTTATCAATAAATCTGGTTTCCTGAAGTGAGATCCCGATTATCTGGTGAAGATCATCTTCATTGCCTTTCCATTTCTTCCNCATGATGATTATTTCACCCTTGTCGGGTTTCTGGATTCCCTCAATCATCTCAACAAGAGTTGTCTTTCCGGCTCCNTTTGGACCTAATAGAGCAACAAACTGACCCTTGGGAATATTAAGATTTATTCCCCTGACAGCCTGTACCGTTTTGAATGACTTCCAGACATCCTTAACTTCTATAACATTGTTATTATGCATTTCCCTTTATTAACAATTGCAATATAGTATTTGTTTTGCCACTAAGACATTAAGACACAAATGTACAATAAGGGAGTATTTGATAGGGCAAATCTTTGTAAAACTTAGTATCTTTGATGGTTTGCAGCATAAAAAGTCTGAAGCTGTAAATTACGAAAATATATTACAAAGATGAATTTTTAAATCAAAATTATTTTATGATGGAAACAAAAAAAACTAAAACAAACAGCAAATCAATGAAGGCTTCTGAGACAGCAGGAGAAGCCAAAAANAGTAATGTTACTGCCAGTAATTACGAGCCAGGTAAAGAAGAAATTCGTATAAAGGCAAAGGAAATTTACCTTGAAAGACTAGCCAGAAATGAAAAAGGTACTTCTGAGGATGATTGGCACAAGGCAGAGAGATTGTTAAAAGGTGCAAAAAAGTAACAGTGCTTTTACCGGGAGGCTGCAAGAAGGACAAGATAACTTATTTTGTCCCGAACAACCTATCACCGGCATCACCAAGGCCGGGCAGTATATACCCGTGTTCATTAAGTTTTTCATCGAGAGCCGCAAGATAGATCTGAACATCAGGATGATCTTTTCTAATGCGGTCAACTCCTTCAGGAGCCCCTACAACGCAGACAAGCTTGATCGTTTTTGCACCATGATCTTTCAGAACCTGTATGGCTGCCGTTGAGCTTCCTCCGGTAGCAAGCATAGGATCGAGAACCATCACGACAGCATCAGGAAGATTATCAGGGAATTTGGAATAGTATGTAGTTGGTTCGAGTGTTTCATGATCGCGATACATTCCGATATGTCCGACTCTGGCGTTAGGTAATAGGTTTGAAATACCATCAACCATCCCGAGTCCGGCTCTTAAGACAGGGATCAGTACCACCTCTCTTGCCAGTTCCTGTGTTGAACATTTCCCTAGAGGCGTTTCAATTGTAATTTCTCTGAGGGGGAGGTCCCGTGTAATCTCATAAGCCATCAAACCTGCAATCTCGTCGAGGGTTTCACGAAAATCTTTTGTTCCGGTTTCTTTTCGCCTAAGCAGGGTAAGCTTATGTGTAAGAAGCGGATGTTTTAGCAGGTTCAGCATAGTAATTTAAAAATTTGTTCTATTTTTTTATCCATTCTCCGACAGCCTCCGGACTTAATCCGGCAAGACCAAGCTTATTTTTCTTATTGTACCCATTCAGGTCATTTGCAAGTTTACCTGATTTTTCAATCTCTTTAAGTTTGGCAACTGTTGTATAACCCAGCTTTTTCAGCGGGTCAACCCATTCTTCAGGAATCCCCATAGCTATATATTCTTCCTTTTGACTTTCGGCTTTCGATTTTTGACTCTCTGGTTTCATCTGCGGGAAAAACAGTACATCCTGGATTGAAGGCTGATTTGTCAGAAGCATGGTAAGCCTGTCAATCCCGATACCCATACCCGATGTAGGAGGCATACCATATTCAAGAGCTCTTATGAAATCGAGATCTATGAACATTGCCTCATCGTCGCCTTTTTCAGATAGTCTTAGCTGATCCTGGAACCTCTCCATCTGGTCAACCGGGTCATTAAGTTCCGAATAAGCATTAGCTATCTCTTTCCCGTTGATCATCAGCTCAAAACGCTCAGTAAGTCCGGGCTTGCTGCGATGCATTTTGGTAAGCGGAGAAGTTTCAGTAGGGTAGTCAATAATAAAAGTAGGCTGAATATAATTTTGCTCACATTTTGCACCAAAGAGTTCGTCAATAAGCTTCCCTTTTCCCATTTCAGGTGTATGAACCACTTCAAGTTTATCACAAACCCTTTTCAATTCTTCTTCATCCATCCCTGAAATATCAATTCCGGTATTCTCCTTAATGGCATCAATCATGCTGATCCTTTTATAGGGAGGATTAAGATTTATCACTTTATCGCCATATACAATTTCGGTTTTCCCGTGAAGATCAAGAGCTGCCTTTTTAATTATCTCTTCGGTGAAGCTCATCATCCAGTTATAATCTTTGTAGGCGATATAGATTTCCATTACTGTGAATTCGGGATTATGAGTCCGGTCCATACCTTCGTTCCGGAAATCTTTGGCAAATTCATAAACGCCTTCAAACCCGCCAACAATAAGGCGTTTCAGGTAGAGCTCATTTGCAACTCTGAGATAAAGAGGTATATCAAGTGAGTTATGATGGGTAATGAATGGTCGTGCTGCTGCTCCTCCGGGTATAGGCTGAAGAACAGGTGTTTCGACTTCCAGATAACCCCTCGAATTGAAAAGCTCGCGCAGCGACTGTATTATCTGTGTCCTTTTACGGAAAACATCCCTGACATGCGGGTTGACAATAAGGTCAACATAGCGCTGGCGGTAACGCATTTCAGGATCGGTAACTGCATCGTACAAAACGCCATCCTTCTCTTTTACTACTGGCAGAGGACGGACTGATTTGCTAAGAATTGTAAATTCATTTACATGAACAGTTGTCTCACCCATTTGAGTTTTGAAAACATGTCCCTTTACCCCAATGATGTCGCCAATATCAAGCAGATGTTTGAATATAGTGTTGTAGATCGTCTTATCTTCCCCGGGACTAACATCATCGCGGCGAATGTAAATCTGGATTCTGCCTGATGAGTCCATGATCTCTGCAAATGAGGCGTTACCCATTATGCGGCGGCTCATTATACGACCGGCAAGACAAACATCCTGAAAATTGTTTTTTTCCGGAGTATAATTATTTAGAATATCCTGTGCAAAGGCATTAGTTTTATATTCGGCAGCAGGATAGGGGTTTATCCCTAATTTTCTCAATTCACCAAGAGAATTTCTCCTGATTTGCTCCTGTTCACTTAATTGCATGTTACTCATAGAGGAATACAAATTTGTGCAAATATAGAAAAATTCATACTTAAGCCGGCGGAAGATTTTCAGCCTTTTAATGCATCTGTTTCAGCTTTGAACTTATCACAGATAAGCCGGGTCAATGGCCCCGGAACTCCATCACCGATACTATTTCCCCCTAAATCGGTAACAGGTATCACCTCTGATGAGGTGTTTGTAATGAATGCTTCCTGCGCAAACCTTAGCCTGTTCTCGTTTATTGCTTCTTCTTTTATATTAATACCCGATTGTCGGGCTATCCTCAGTACATTCTTACGGGTGACACCGGGAAGAACAAAATTTGATTCAGGATGAGTGTAAAGTGTTTTGTCAATAACAAAAAAGATATTGGAGTGTGATCCCTCGGTTATAAAACCGTTCCGGACAAAAACGCACTCTTTAAGTCCATTTTCGCAGGCTTCCTGGAAGCTGATAGTATTTGCAAGAAGGGCTACAGATTTTATATCACATCTGCTCCATCTGATATCTTCCTTCAGCATTACCTTAATCCCTGTTTCTTTCAGATTAATGTCGGGAACAAATCCCCAGGCATATGCATAAACGGTGGGTTTAACGTCAGGTGACGGAAAAGAGTGTGTGCGTTTTTCTTCCCCTCTTGTAACCTGAATATATACCATTGCCGGCTGGTTACGAAGCTTGTTCTTTTTAATAAGATCAAGAGCTATGGAAGGGAACATATCAGAGTCTGGCCAGATAATTCGTAATTCCCGTAAACTTCTTTTCAGCCTTGAAAGGTGGCTCTCCATATCATAAAAAAAACCTTTGTACCATCTTACTACTTCATAAATGCCATCTGCAAAAAGGAATCCACGATCATCAGGACTGATTTTCACTTCATTTTTGGGAATAAATTTTCCGTTGAAATATGTAGTTTCCATAATTATAAGGCATAACGGCGTAAAGCGCAAAGGCGAAATTGTTTAATTTATTTTTGGTTCAATGATTTCTGTTTTATAGTCAATTGCTGATCGGGCTTCTTCGGGCGATGAGGCTTTACCGCATGCTGCCTGAACAAAAAGTGAAGCTCCCAGAACTGTTGTCTCTTTCTGGTCAATTATCTTAATCGGGACTCCGGTATAATCGGCTCTGAGCTTGTTCCATAACCTGTTTTTTGATCCGCCGCCAACACATAAAATGTTTTCAGTTTTGAACCCACCGGCATTTTCAAGAGCTCTTTTCCCTTCAGCAAGTCTTTCGGACAGAGCTTCAAGCATTGCTCTGTAAATCTCATCACGGGTCGATCCCATGGTGAGTCCAAGTATTTGTCCGCCAGCCTTGCCTTTAAGCTCTTCATAAAATTTTGGTATAACCTTAATTCCATTAGATCCTGGTGGTACTTTTTCCGCCCCGGCGATCATAGTTTCATAGACATCATTTTTTATATCACTATATAGGTTTTTCCGTGCCCATTCAAGAACCCCGGATGCTATCCATTGATTTCCAATGTTGTATAAGCCTGGTCTTGAGTCAAGTTCTGTGGTAATAGCCATTTCGAGCTGTTCTGTTCCTGTAGTGAAACCTTCTGACCGGACCATTAATATTTCCCAGGTGCCCGAACTTAGAACCGGTTGGTTCTTTTCAGCGCCGGAACCGAAAATTGCAAGTTGCGTATCATGACCGGTAGCAACCACAGGTATTCCCGGAGGAAGGCCTGTGTCGGAAGAAGCTTTTGCATTGATTTTGCCGGTTATTGTCCCGGGTTCAACCGGGATTCCCATTTTTTCAATAGGGAAGTTTATCTTATCGAGGATATTTCCTGAAAAGTTTCTTGTGGAAAGTGTTGTAAGCATCGAAGTACCTGCCATTGTGATGTCATTTACCATAACACCTGTAAGAAGAAATGAAAATATTGCAGGCATGAAAAGAAACCTGTGGCTTTTTTCGACTATTTCAGGCTTTTGTTCGATAAGCCATATCAGTTTGTTTATTGTGTTAAAATTAAAGGGAAGCACTCCGCATTCCCCATAAAGATCATTGAGAGGAATATATTTCCCGATATTGGCCATTACCTGATTTGTTCTTTCGCACTGCCATGAAATAACGGGGTAAAGCATGTTTCCCGATTTATCAAACAATGTTCCGTCAACACCGAAAGTTGTGACGGTAGCGCCAATGATATTGGTTTTGTTAATTTTGCTGACAATTTTTCTGGAAGCTTTGCACATCTTACCCCAAATCTCATTAACATCCCATATCCTGTAATCGGGATAGAATGAATCAGGCTGTGTATTGTTTGGCAGTGATTCTGAAGCAATTATGATACCATTGTCATCAATTGCAACAACTCTGACATTGGTTGCCCCGCAATCGAAAACAATTACTATATTACCTTTGGGCATAGGATTGTGTTAAGTCTTTTTCTTCAAAGGCCTTTAAGTAATGACATTGATGCACCTGCTGCAGCAAGAACAATAACATACAGAACAAGAATTATTATTAACAATACCCCGATATAAACGAAATAAAATTTAAGGTTTTTAAAAGCTTTTTTTATTTCCTTTTTATCAAGTGAATGAACTGCATTGGTCAGGTGTTTGGAGAACTGAAAAAGAAAATACACAGGGAAGAAGTATATCAATCCCAAAAGGAGTATTAGCGCTATTATGAGCGCTCCGGGTAATCCGGGTCCAATTTCTTCGGAATTAAATATTGTAAGAAACGTTCCTGTACCCAGTCCGATAATGATGAACAGTCCTAAAGCTATAAAACCAATGACTGCAAGGAACATGCTCCATTTCCTGGTGGTATTAAGATAATTAATTGTATCCTGTTCCAACTCAATTTTACGGGGTTCCAGATTGGGTTCCATAATGCAATGTGTTAAATATCATTAAATTACACCCCTTCTCTTTTTATGGAGAAGAGGTGGGATGAGGTTAGGAAATTATTTATATAGAGCCCCGTAAGTCTGGCAGGCCCTGTAATCCGATCCTTCCTTTTCCATGCCAAAAGCATTCCATGAACTTGGACGGAACACCAGATCTTCGCTTACATTATGCATGCATACNGGTATTCTGAGCATGGAAGCAAGGGTTATCAGATCGGCGCCGATATGTCCATAACTGGATGAACCATGATTTGCTCCCCAGTTAGCCATTACAGAATAAACATCTTTAAATGGACCGGTACCTGTTAATCTTGGAGTGAACCATGTTGTTGGCCATGTAGGATCTGTTCTTTCAGTCAGAATTTTATGCACTTTATCAGGAAGCTCGACCGTCCATCCTTCAGCGAGCTGAAGAACAGGACCGAGACCTTTGACAAGATTTAATCTTGACATTGTAACAGGCATTACGCCTTTCGTATCGAATTGAGATGAGTAGCCTCCTCCTCTGAAATATCCAAGGCTTGCCGGTGTCCATTGTGTTGCTTTCAGACACGCAGCAGCATCTTTTCCGGTTATTTCCCAGAAAGGTTTGATACATGATTCACCTTTTCTGCTCTCTCTTCCTGAAAAGTCAAGAGCAGAAGCGCCTGAATTAATAAGGTGTATCACTCCGTTTGCAGCAAGTCCTTCAGGTTTGATTTTTGTAACTCTCTTTATTGCTTCCGGACTCCAGTAAGTGCGGATGTCAGAAAACATCTGGGCTGTATTAGTAAGAAGATATCCAAAGAGCATTGGAACTCCATTCATTGCATCGTTTTCTGTAGCAACAAGATATGGAGGTCTTATACCGTTCCAGTCGAATGAAGAGCAAAGTATTGCTTCAAGAAAGTCTCCGTTAGGCATATGGTCGGTCCATTGACGTTGTCCCTGGAAACCGGCAAGGATTGCATTATGACCATGAGACTCTTCTCCAAAGCCAAGTTTTTTCAGTTTTGGATTTCCAACCATAAGATCGCGGGCGATGATTGCCATTTTCACTACAATTTCCCATTCTTTGTCTTTGCGTTTTCTGGAATTTGGTTTTTCATTGCGGTCCTTTCCTTCTATGCAATTTTTCTTAGTCCATTTGAGGGCCTTTTTGAATTCAGCTTTATCGAAGATCTCTTCGTTCAGACGGCGATTAAATTCGCTCATGTCGATATACTCATTTCTCATACCGAGATACTCCTGGAAGAAATCTTCCCTTACAATGGAACCTGCAATACCCATAGATACCGATCCCATCGACAAGTACGATTTTCCTTTCATATAAGCCGTAGCCAGACCTGCTTTTACAAACCTTATTATCTTTTCGCTGACATCATCAGGTATGTTTTTATCTCCTGAGTCCTGAACATCGTGTCCGTAAATGCCAAATGCGGGCAGCCCTTTCATTGTGTGGCCTGCCAGAGCCGCAGCAAGGTAAACTGCTCCCGGACGCTCGGTACCGTTAAAGCCCCAGATTGCTTTTGGGATATCAGTGTCCATATCAATCGTCTCGCTGCCATAGCACCAGCATGGTGTTACAGTAAGGCTCACACCTACTCCGTTTTTCCTGAATTTTTCTGCACACATGGCTGCTTCGGCAACTCCTCCGATACATGTATCGGCGATCACGCATTCAACGGGTTTCCCGTTAGAGTACTTAACAGATTTTGAGATCAGTGCTGCTGCATTCTTTGCCATATTCATAGTCTGATCTTCGAGCGATTCTCTGACACCGTTCATACGGCCATCTATAACCGGACGGATACCTACTTTCGGAAAATCACCTATAACTGTCTGATAGTCATGATTTACCTTTAATTCATTGTCTGCCATTACGAATATTTTTAATTATTAGTTTTATTGAAAAGTTGAGTAACAAATATAAGTTTTTTTTGCATTAAATATTTCCCTGCATATTAGGCTGATCTAAAGATTTAATTATCCNGGCCANCTGCGGGATTTAGTTTTTTGTACTTTTGTAAGTCATAAANGGANAGGATTCAGGATGCAAAGAGGCAGGCGGTTACCGGTATGGATGAAGATGCAAAGAGCAAGTGGAGAAAACTATTCAATGGTCAAAAGGCTTGTTGAAAGTAATCATCTGCATACTATATGCACCAGCGGAAATTGTCCCAACATCGGTGAATGCTGGAATGCAGGGACCGCTACTTTTATGATCCTTGGAGAGATCTGCACAAGAGCATGTAAATTCTGTGCAACAAAAACCGGAAAGCCTCTTCCTCCCGATTTGGAAGAACCGCACCGGTTGGCTGAATCTGTCAGGACATTAAGATTGAAGCATTGTGTAATTACTTCGGTTGACCGGGATGATCTGAATGATGGCGGCGCATCTTTCTGGGCTGAAACTATCCGTTCGGTAAAAGAGGTAAATCCAAATACGACAATAGAAACCCTGATTCCCGATTTTGACGGGATTTATGAAAATATCCGGATTGTCATCGATGCCCGACCGGATTTGATATCCCATAATATTGAGACAGTGAGGAGACTTACTCCGGTCATAAGAACAAAAGCAAAATATGACAGAAGTATAGATGTAATAAGGTATATATCAGAAAAGGGAATAATAAGCAAATCGGGTTTTATGCTGGGGCTTGGTGAAAATGAAGATGAAATTCTGAGTACAATGAAAGATTTACGCAAAGCCGGCTGCAGAATTCTTACAATCGGACAATATCTTCAGCCGGGGAAAGATTATATGGATGTTGTGAATTATATAATGCCAGAGAAGTTCAAAGAGTACAAGGAGAATGCATTAGAGATGGGATTTGATTTTGTTGAAAGCAGCCCCCTGGTTCGTTCCTCCTTTCATGCTGAAAATCATATTAACACAGGAGAAAAATAGTTATATTAGCGTATTGTTAAGAGATAGAATTAATTGAGCTATAGTGTTGTATATAAGGATATTGGATTAAAGGATTACAAGGAGACCTGGGATTATCAGGAGGAGATCTTTGGAAAGTTAATTGAGAGCAAAAAAGAAGAGAAAGATGATATTTCTTCTGGTAATAATCTCATTTCCGGAACATTGATCTTTGTTGAACATCCGCATGTTTATACTCTCGGGAAAAGCGGATCGGAAAATAATCTTCTGATTGACTCTATTCAGCTGCGGGCTAAAGAGGCAAAATTTTACAGGATCGACAGGGGAGGAGATATCACCTATCATGGCCCGGGACAAATTGTAGGTTATCCGATATTCGACCTTGAAGTTTTAAAGATCGGTTTGAAAGGGTACATACTCAGGCTTGAGGAGGCCATTATCAGTACTATCGGGGAATTTGGCATTAATGGTTCGAGGCTTAAAGGAGGTACCGGTGTCTGGATCGATCCGGAAATTAAGGGAAAAGCAAGGAAAATCTGCGCAATAGGAGTAAGAGCAAGCAAATTTGTGACAATGCATGGTTTTGCTTTTAACGTCAATACAGATCTGACATATTTTAATAATATAAATCCCTGCGGATTTACTGATAAGGGAGTCACTTCTCTTGAGAAAGAGTTGGGATCAATGCAGGATATGAGTGCCGTAAAGAGCATAGTTAAAAAAAATCTCAGGAATGTTTTTGACCTGGAATGGACTAAATAGATAAAGGATGGAAAAGAGATGGGTTGTGATGGAAAAGGGGGATATCGCGGTTGTAAAACAGCTTGCTGGTGCACTTGGTGTGTCAGAGTCATTGGCAAATCTGATGGTTCAACGTAATATACATTCCCCGGAGGAGGCTCAGTCTTTTTTCAATCCCAGCCTTTCTTACCTTCATGATCCCTTCCTTATGAAAGACATGAATCTGGCAGTCGACAGAATATCAACTGCGGTGAAGAAGAATGAAAAGATCCTTGTTTATGGTGATTATGATGTTGACGGGACTACTGCTGTTGCCCTTGTTTATTCATTTCTGAAAGATCAGTATTCCAATGTCGAATTTTATATTCCCGACAGATATAAAGAGGGTTATGGAGTGTCATTCCAGGGACTTGATTATGCTTATCAGAATAACTGCAAGATAGTTATCACCCTCGATTGCGGAATCAAGGCAGTGGATAAAGTAAAATATGCAAGGTCAAAAGGACTGGATGTGATAATCTGCGATCACCACTATCCCGGTGATGAGATTCCCAGGGCAATCGCAGTACTCGATCCTAAGCAACCCGGATGCAGCTACCCATATAAGGAGCTTTCTGGTTGTGGTGTCGGATTCAAGCTGATTCATGCTTATTCAAGAATACTTGGTATCCCATTCGATGCAATTTCACATTATCTCGATCTGGTTGCAGTAAGTATTGCTTCAGATATTGTTCCGATAACAGGTGAAAACAGGGTATTGGCTTATTTCGGACTGAAACAGCTTAATGAATCACCGCGAACAGGATTGAAGGAGATCATCCGTGAATCGGAAATATTCAAGCCTTTAACTATTGAGGATGTGGTTTTCAAAATAGGTCCCAGGATCAATGCTGCAGGAAGGATGGAAACAGGCAGTAAAGTTGTTGAATTGCTTATTTCGAATGACACAAAACTTGCGACTGGTATCAGCAAGGAGATAAACAATTTTAACATTGAAAGACGTACTGTCGACCGTGTGATCACCACCGAAGCAATGAGGATGATATCAGAAGATCAGTCGACGGTAAATTCAAGAACCACAGTTCTTTATAATCCATCCTGGAAGAAAGGTGTGATAGGCATAGTAGCATCGCGACTTATTGATACATATTACCGACCCACAGTTATTTTGACCGAGTCGAATGGTTTTGCAACCGGATCGGCCAGGTCTGTGCAGGGTTATGATCTTTACCAGGCGATTGAGGCTTGCAGCGATCTGCTCGAAAGCTTTGGGGGGCATATGTATGCAGCAGGATTGACCCTTAAGAAAGAGAATATAAGGCCTTTCATGGAGAGGTTTGAAAAATATGTTAACAGCACAATTACCGAAGATCAGCTGGTGCCAAGAATTTTCATTGACGCCGAACTTTTATTCAGCGAAATAAATGAGGAATTTTTCGGAACAATGAACCAGCTCCAGCCTTTCGGACCAGAAAATATGTCACCGGTTTTCATTTCAAGGAATGTATTTGATACCGGAACAGGAAGGATGGTTGGATCAAGCGGGGAACATCTGAAGCTGGAACTGTGTCAGGAATCAACGGGAATAAAAAGTATCCCTGCCATAGCATTCAGTCAGGCGAACCATTTTGAATATATCAAAGGTGGTAATCCTTTTGATATTTGTTATTCAATCGAAATGAATGAATTCAGAGGGAATAAGAATCTTCAGCTGAATATCAGGGATATTAAAACCCCATCCCTAAAATCTTAACCTGAACTGCATCCTGAATTCCTGTGTATCTTTCAGACTTTCACCATTATCCGTTATTGTCGTAATTCCATATTTTACCCTCAGTTCTGCTCCGTCCAATATCTTCCATCCTGCAACAAGGTAGCTACGGCTGCCCTCGCCTGATAATGCCGGTATGCTGAAACTGTAAAGGAGATCATTCTCCCAGGTGTAAAGCCTTGAATCCCAATCAGAAGTTTTGAAAATACAATATCTGAACCACAGAGATACGGGTATCGTCCTGAACCGGTAGTTCAGATCCTGCAACATCAACATTCCTTTGCTTCCGGAAGGATATACAACCTTAAAATCAAAACGGGTGGATAGCGTCAGGCTTTCAAATGGCGAATATTTTGTCACGCATTTGATTGCTTTACTGATGACCTCCTCCTGTTTTTTGATACCGCTGAAATCTTGTTTGTCCAGTATCGATAATCTTTCAAAAAAATATAGTTCTGCTGAAAATTTTTCAGAAGGGATGTACTTAATTTTTACCTCCTCTCTTCTGGCCAAAGAAGGGGCGCTGCAACGGTATTTCAGCCATGCAAAATACTGAAGATCACACCCAGCACTGATAAACAGGTATTTAGCTGCTTCAAACGTAAACCCTCCAAGTAACCCTTTCATATTATCTCCCGATGAGCTGCTTCCGGGACCATTTGAGTGAAATGATCTGTAGCCGGGTTGAGAATTCCTATATAATATATTGATAATTAATCTGTCAGCTGGCCTGAATGTTATTCCCTGAACTATTGCAGATCTGTTCCGGTCATTTACCGAAAACTCACCTGAGAGGATCATTTTTTTAATCAGCCAGCTATAATAAAACGTTGCAACATGGTTTTTATCTCCTTTAAAATCATAGATTTCATCTGGATTATCACCGGTGATATTTACAGGAAGAGAAAACCTGCTTTCTGAAAATGTCATCCCTATTTTAAGGTTACTAAAGCCGTATGACAGATTAGCGCCATACGTAGTTTCGGTTGCTGCATCCTTTTTTAACAGAGATGAAGGAGTGTTATGTAATCCTGATCTATAAAATGTCTCAATGTAATCGTTTGAAATACTATCTGTTGAATTAAGTGTTGCATCGATTTTGTTTATGGAATAGAAAACTGACAAACCGAAATTATTTATTTGAAACTGAGAAGCTATTCCTCTGAAAAAGTTATTTTCATCAGCAGAAGTGTACGGTTTTATCTCATCTCTTCCCGACATATAGCCTGGAGTAGTAAGCGATAACCCTGTTCTTATACCGGTGTTAATGTTTGTGCCCTGGCCAAACCGGGCAGCGTAATCGCCGATGACTATCCTTCTGACGAACCTGTTTCCTGAGATTGATAAGTTTGCGGAGAGGAAATCAGGCCGTGGCGGATTGTCAGATATAAGTTTTTCACCCTGATCTTTTTCAGCAGTGAATCCTCCTGAAATATTTCCGGAAGTAAACCTGTATTTGGCAAGTAATTTTATAGGTGAGCCTGCTGCACTTGTGTCATTATCAGATGATTTGACAGAAAAATTGGAAAGAAGAGAACTTCTGAAGATAGCAGAATCTGCATAGGAGCTCATTTTATTTTCCAGGGTGATAAATGGGATCATTATCTCGGCTGTTTCCCTGTCGAACCCCGGGATATTGGCTATTTCGAAAGGAGAGACGATTTTTCCTGAATAGCGTATATAGTCTGCAAGGGCTTTGATCTGAAATTCGGTAAGAAAAAAAAGTCTCGATAATTCGGTTTTATCTGGCGAGTTGATATTTACAGGCTCCTCATTAAGGTCGTGAAGCTGTTCGATAAATAGGGCTGTTGCTTCCGGATCAGATTCATCTGATGCAAGCTCCTCAGCAATACCGGTAATTATTTCTGAGAGCTTTCCTTCCTGACAGAAGGATTTTATTGAAAAAAATAATAGTATTATTATCAGGATATATTTTATCATTTCTTATAAAACTGTAAAAACTTTGCGTTACCCTCGCTCTGTCTGGCTCCTTCGCTAAAATTGCCTGCAAGGCAATTTTTTAACTCTCGGCCCTGGTTAACGGATCTCTTTTTGATTTTTTACTTATTTGATTTTGAAAATTAAAGATGCAGAAGAGGTAACACCCAGTTTTTCGTGAGATACAAAACCAATATCGACCTGTACAAATTTTACAAGGTATCCCAGACCGAAACTGAACGATGTATTGTCGGTACAGAACCCTCCTCTTAACCAGAGTCTCTTGCCTGCTTCATATTCAAACCCTGTTCTGAGAATCAACTTATTACCTGAATTCATTTCGACTTCTGTTCCGGCGAACAGTATTCTGCTGAGGTAGATGCCTGCTCCTGCTCTGACCGACGAGGGAAGGTAATTCTTTCTTAATGAGCCGGGTACGGGATTGAAGAGATGTATTCCAAGCCTGATATTCTCGGAAGGTGAAATAAGGAAGCCAGCCTCGAATGTAATTTGCTGAATATTACTATATTCTCCTGTTGTCCGTTCAGAAAAATAGTCAATCTGTATTCCTGCTGCCAGATTATCTGATAGATCCATTCCACATGCCAATCCTGCCATTTGCCGGTTAAAATCAACATATCCGAAATGGGAGTATAGCGCCCCCAGTGATGCCTTTCCGGCAGGTATGATCATACCTGCTGACCTGGTGCCCAGTTCACTGATATTGAACCTGTTCTGGTAATTAAAACCGAACGCAAATGAATTGTAATCAGCCAGTGATGCCTGATTATGAAACGATGACCAGAAGCCGTTTTTCATCACACAGGCATATCCTGTCCCTGCTTCACCTGCACCGGCTGTAATACCATAGGGATCACCAGCCAGGGCGGTCACAGAGTAGAATATTAAAAAAACAGAAACAGATATCTTGTGCAGCGGGTACAACTGTTTCAAAATTAGAATACCAATATACGAAAAAAAATTCAATCCTGAAAATAGAATTGAATTTTGTGATAAAAAGTAATTGAAGTGGCAGGAGTTTTGAGTGAGCCAGGCACTTCTTAGTTTGTCTTGTACGGGAATTTTACTTTTTTCAGCTCGTCATTAGCTTCAACGATTTTCTTTTTCAGGCTCTCCTTGTGCCTGACGACCTCTTTCATCAATGCTTCATCGCCGGTTGCAATTATCTGGGCTGCAAGTATGCCTGCATTCTGTGCAGCATTGACTCCAACGGTTGCGACTGGTATTCCGGGAGGCATCTGCAGTATTGAGAATATAGAGTCGAGACCTTCGAGTGATGCTTTTATCGGTACCCCGATGACAGGAAGAGGGGTCATGGCTGCAATTACACCAGGAAGATGTGCGGCCATCCCTGCTGCGGCAATTATCACTTTAATCCCACGCGGGGCAGCTCCTTTTGAAAATTTCTCAACCTCTTCGGGTGTGCGGTGTGCCGAAAGAGCATTCATCTCAAAAGGTATCTTAAAATCATTGAGGATCTGTGCTGTTTTCTCCATCACAGGCAAGTCGGAGGTGCTTCCCATGATTATACTTACGAGTGGTTTCATTTAAATAATTTTAATTAACTTCCTGATAAGGACAAAAATAAGCTATTATTTTCATATTTTCGCACCGGAGTATTTTTCAAAATATGCTGTCATGAAAGAGGTCCGGATACTTGATAAAAAGTTTAGGGAAATGATCGCTGAAGAAGCTATTCAGAAGAGGATAGATGAGCTTGGCAGGCAGATCAATTCAGACCTGACCGGAAAAGATGTTGTTTTCCTGGGGATACTTAACGGTGCTTTTCTCTTTGCGGCCGACCTTTTCAGAAAAATTAATCTTGAAGCCCGGATATCTTTTGTAAAGCTTGCCTCATATGAAGGGACAAAATCTTCGGGAACGATCAGAGAGCTTATCGGGTGGAATGAAGATATCAGAAACAAGACTATTGTAGTTATCGAGGATATTGTTGATACGGGCAATACCCTCGAGCGTATTGTTGATGAGCTTGTTATGCGTAAAGTTTCTGATATAAAAATAGCCACTCTTCTCTTCAAACCTGCTGCTTATACGAAGGATATTCATATTGATTATGCCGGTTTTGAAATACCAAACGATTTTGTGGTTGGTTACGGGCTCGACTATGACGGTTTTGGGCGCAATCTTGCATCTGTTTATTCGTTAGTACATTAATAGAGTAAAATGAAAAATTAAGACATATTGGGAACTCCATACTTCAGGAACTGTTTGGTCATTGAATATTAAAACAAAAAATACAGGTAAGGACAATATTATTAAACACAATAAATCAATTCTAATTTTTTATTCTATGATTAATTTTTTAATTTTTGGTCCTCCCGGTTCAGGCAAGGGAACACAGTCGGTCATGCTGGCTGAGAAATTCAATCTTACTCATCTTTCAACCGGGGATATGCTTAGGGCGGAGATTGCCGCAGGCACGGAACTGGGTAAAAAGATGAGTAAAATAATGGCAACAGGTGAACTTGTACCCGATGAGGTTGTAATTGAGATGATTGCAAAAAAAATTGATAATTCAAAAGGTTCCGCAGGATTCCTTTTTGATGGTTTCCCAAGGACTGTTGCACAGACCATTTCGCTTGAAAAGATGCTCAACGAAAGAGGGATGAAAATAGACAGTATGCTGGTTCTTGAGGTCAATCATGTTGAATTGGTAAAGAGATTAATTGCAAGAGCTGAATTGTCAGGCAGACCAGATGATAAAGATCCGGCTGTCATTAACAACAGGATCGATGTTTATAAAGAGAAAACAGAGCCAATTATCGACTATTGCGGGAAAAAAGGTATCTATCAGCCAGTTAATGGAATGGGTACAATTGATGATATATTTAAAAGACTTTCAGATTATATGAAGAAGTTGGTTTAATACCTTTTAACAGCTATGGCAGGTTCAAATTTTGTTGATTATGTAAAGATCTACTGTCGCTCAGGAAACGGAGGCGCAGGGTCGGCCCATTTCCGGCGGGAGAAGTTTGAACCCAAGGGCGGACCCGATGGGGGCGATGGAGGAAGGGGCGGTCATATTATCCTTAGGGGAAACAGCCAGTTGTGGACTCTTCTTCACCTTAAATACCGGCGTCATATTTTTGCCGAAAATGGCGAGGGTGGAAGCGAGAAGACATCCACCGGAGCTGAGGGCAAAGATATTATTGTTGAGGTTCCGCTCGGGACTTTAGCTAAAAAGAGCGACACGGACGAAGTTCTTTTTGAAATTACGAACCATGGCGACGAAAAGATCCTTGCAAAGGGTGGTCGCGGAGGGCAGGGAAATGTACACTTTAAATCAGCTACAAACCAGACTCCCCGTTATGCCCAGCCCGGAGAACAGGGAATCGAAGATACATTTATCCTTGAACTAAAGATTCTCGCAGATGTCGGTCTTGTAGGTTTTCCAAACGCCGGGAAATCAACACTTTTGTCGGTTGTTTCGGCAGCCCGGCCTAAAATAGCCGACTATGCATTCACAACACTTGTACCTAACCTGGGGATAGTCAGCTATCGCGATGACAAGTCGTTTGTTATGGCTGATATACCGGGTATTATTGAAGGAGCACACGAAGGCAAAGGTCTGGGGGTCAGATTTCTGAGGCACATTGAGAGAAACTCGATCCTTCTCTTTCTGGTTCCGGCCGACAGCAAAAACATTAAGGATGAATATAATATCCTTTTGAATGAGCTGAAAATGTACAATCCGGAACTTCTGGACAAAAAAAGGATTCTCGCTATCTCTAAATCAGACATGCTCGATGACGAACTGAAAGAAGAAATACGAAATGACCTGCCTGAAATTTCGAGGATTTTCATCTCATCAATAACTGGCGAGGGGATTACTACTCTTAAAGATATGATCTGGAAAGTTCTTAACTTATGAAGATCTTTTAATGCTTGAACATATTGATCAGCAGCTTCTTCTCTTTCTGAACGCTCAAAACTCACCTTTCTGGGACCAGGTTATGCACGCGATCAGCGGTAAGGTAATATGGGCTCCATTATATCTTGCGATCCTTTTATATCTTGGATTCAGGCACAAAAGAAAATTTCTGATTATTCTATTATTCATAATTTTAGCGGTTACCCTGGCAGACCAGGTATCCGTGCAGCTGTTCAAAAATGTCTTTCATCGATTAAGACCGTGTAACGAACCAGCCCTGCAGGGAATGATTCACCTGTTTAACGGTGAATGTGGCGGAAAATACGGGTTTGTATCGTCACATGCTTCAAATTCTTTCAATGTTGCCCTGCTAAGCCTGATGTTCATAAAAAAAAGGTGGTACACAATTAGTATTATCCTTTGGGCTTTAATTATAGGTTACAGCAGGATCTATCTTGGTGTGCATTATCCGGGAGATGTGATTTGCGGTTCAATAGTGGGTGCATTTATCGGGTGGGGCGTTTATAAGCTTTATGAGTTGACAGATAATAGACTGCTTAAGAATAACTACCTCTCTTCCAGTAATGATTTGAATCATGCACTGTCTAAACCTCCGATCGACTGATCCCTTCTTTAACCTGGCACTTGAAGAAATTCTCCTTAAAAACAGAAAAGAAGAGTTCCTGATACTTGGCGTTAACGATCCTTCTGTTGTTATCGGAAAGCACCAGGTGCTGCACCGTGAGGTCAATACCCGGTTTGTGACGGAGAAAAATATCCCTGTAATACGCAGAATATCAGGCGGGGGAACGGTTTTTCATGATAATGGGGACCTTAATTTTTCGTTTATTATACAAAGTGAAGCCGGCAAACAGGTTGATTTCAGGAAATATACTCTTCCTGTTATCAGCTTCCTTTCGTCGTTGGGAGTGGAAGCAAATCTTGAAGGGAAAAATGATCTGAAGGTTAATGGTTTTAAGATATCGGGTAATGCCGAGCATATACACCGGAACAGAGTACTCCATCATGGGACACTCCTTTTCAATACATCACTTGATCTTTTAAGAAATTCATTACGAAAGAACACCGGNAATTATACTTCAAAAGCTGTTGAATCGAATCCCTCTCCGGTTATTAACCTGAAAGAAAAGTTGAATGATATAAAGGACATGACTCAGTTCAGGTCAATGATGATGAGCTGGTTTCTTAATAATATCCCCGATGCGGAGATGTACTCTTTNGGAGAAGAGGAATCGGCTGAAGCAGAGGCGCTTGCTGATTCAAAGTACAGAACCTGGGAGTGGAACTATGCGTATGGGCCTGAATATCATTTTAATAACCGGTTCGAAATAGATCGCAAACAGTACTCCTGTAATATTTTTGTAAAGGATGGAATAATCTGGGAATGTGCAATTGAACGGGACGAAAAATTGAACACAGTTGCTAAGAACCTTATAGGGATAAAACATATGCCGGCTGACCTGTTAAGAGTATTCAGAGAGAATAGTGTTGCAATGACCGATGATGATGTATACGGGTTATTTTAAAACTAGGTTTAATTTTTCATTTATTAAAATATCTTTGAAAAGGTAATTACGGTCTTGAATTCCCGATTTATGAATATTTTTCTTTCGATCATTGTATGGCTGATAGGCCTCTCTTTTATGGTGATATTGTTTCCGTTGACTTTCATCATCTGGCTTATTGTACTTCCGTTCGACAGAAAAAGGGCAGTGATTCACTGGCTCCTCGTTTACCAATCCATAGCCCTTTCCCGAATGATACCAATATGGAGGTTGCACATCGAAGGGAAGGGAAAAGCCGATAGAGGTGTCACTTATGTCATCATCTCCAACCATCAGTCAATTCTTGATATATTGTTGATTAACTGTCTGAATATGAGGTTTAAATGGATTTCCAAGATAGAAAACAACAAAGTGCCATTCATCGGCTGGTACCTTAAGATGGCCGATTATGTCACTGTCGACCGTGGAAACAGTGAAAGTAAAGAGGTTATGCTTGAAACGTCGTACAGGTGCCTTAAAGAGGGNACATCAATAATGATCTTTCCTGAAGGAACNCGGTCAGTTGACAGGCANCCCGGATTCTTCAAAAGAGGTGCATTTCAGCTTGCACTGGATGCAAATGTTCCTATTCTTCCTGTATTAATTGACGGTACCGGAGGAATACTGCCAAAACACGGACTGATCTTCAGAGGAGGACACAGAATAAAAATTAAGGTATTTGACCCGGTTTTTCCTGAATCTTTCGGGACAAAANATCCCGATGATCTTGCTCTGAAATTCAGTAATATGATGTCGGCTGCTCTGGACAAAATGCGAACCGGTAAATAAAACAGGATGAAACACCCCGAAACATACAGACGGATGTTGTACAAAATGGGTTATTATGACTACCAGCATGGGCTTATATATCGTCATCTGAACCAGGAGGGNAGATGGGATAAACATCTTGAGAACTGCCGAAGTTTTATAATGAAAGCTCTTGAAATTCATAAACCTGGTAAGGTAACAGTTCTGGGAAGCGGCTGGTTATTGGAACTGCCTCTCAAAGAGATGATTGACTTAACGGAAGAGGTAGTGCTTGTCGATATTATTCATCCCCCTGAAGTTATCAGCCAGGCTGGTTCATTGAAGAAAGTTACTCTTAGTGAAGAAGACATTACGGGTGGCTTGATTGAAGAGGTGTGGAACAAAAGAATCAAAAATCCGTTTTTTAAAAGAACCCGTTCACTGGATAACATTACTGTTCCTGAATATGAACCTGAAAATGATCCCGGAATGGTCATTTCGCTGAATATACTTACCCAGCTTGAATCGCTTCCTGTTGATTTTATTAAGAAAAGATCAAAAGTTGAAGAAGAGGAGTTGACCCTTTTCAGGCATAAGATTCAAAAGAAACATATTGAGTTTCTGAAAAATCATGATTCAGTTTTAATCACCGATACAAATGAATTATTTAAAGATAAATCGGGAAAAGTAACAGATATAAAAACTGTTATGACAGAACTACCTGAAAGCAGATATTCAGAGAAATGGAGCTGGGATTTTGACCTGAAGGGTTCTGATTATCATAATAAAAAATCAGTTTTAGAGGTAATTGCCATATTGTTATGAGTCTTTTATTGAAATTAAAGAACGAACAATTCAGTTTAACTTTTTCACTTTTATTAACATATTTACTCTTCTGTAAATATCAATTAATCAGATAAATATATTATTATCGGTCTTTTTGTCAGTTTTTTCAGACTAGAAATCAAAGTGGTTTGTTGAAAAATTGACCAAAGGCCCATTATCTAAATAGCTATATTTGCGCAAAATTCTGCAAAATGTCAGTCGTTGGATATTCTGAAGAACATATAAGAACCCTTGAATGGCGCGAGCATATAAGGCTTAGGCCCGGTATGTACATCGGTAAGCTTGGTGACGGGTCATCGCAGGATGATGGTGTTTATGTTCTTTTAAAAGAGGTAATGGATAATGCCGTCGATGAGTTTATGATGGGTTACGGCAAAAAAATCGATGTGTCAATAGTCGGAAAAGAAGTACGGGTGAGGGACTATGGCCGTGGGATACCTCTTGGGAAAGTGGTTGATGCCGTTTCAAAAATGAATACGGGAGCCAAATATGATTCCAAAGCCTTCAAGAAATCAGTCGGGTTGAACGGTGTCGGGGTAAAAGCAGTTAACGCTCTNTCCAGCAAATTCATAATCAGATCAATACGCGATGGCGAAATTAAAGTAAGTGAATTTGAACTTGGTGTTAACATTAAGGATCATCCTCTGCAAAAGAGTGATGAAGAGAATGGTGTCGAGGTTATTTTTCAACCTGATGAATCCATGTTCGGTAACTATTTCTTTATTTCGGAATACGTAGATTCTCTGTTAAAAAATTACGTATATCTGAACTCCGGCCTGGTGATTAATTTCAATGGCAATAAGTTCTTTTCAAGGAATGGACTTGCTGACCTGCTTAATGAGAACATGAGTAAGGAAGGACTCTATCCTCTGATTCATCTGAACGGTGAAGATATTGAGGTGGCATTCACTCATGCATTACAGTACGGAGAAGATTATTACAGCTTTGTGAATGGCCAGAATACCACCCAGGGAGGATCGCACCTTCTGGCTTTCAGGGAGGCAATAGTGAAGACTATACGCGATTTTTATAAAAAAGATTATGATCCGGCCGACATACGGTCGTCAATAATTGCGGCAATAAGCATCAAGGTTGAAGAACCAATATTTGAATCACAGACGAAGACCAAGCTGGGTTCAAAAGATATGGGCCCGAACGGACCTTCTGTAAGGAATTTCATCATGGAATTCATTAAGAAGCAGCTGGATGATTATCTGCATAAGAACTCTGAGACGGCAAGGATAATTCTTAAGAAGATTCAGGATTCGGAGAAAGAGAGAAAAGCAATATCCTCAATACAGAAACTGGCTCGCGACAGGGCTAAAAAAGTAAGCCTTCATAATAAAAAGCTGAGAGATTGCAGGATACATTATAATACCAACGATTCGAACAAACTTGATTCAACGCTATTTATTACTGAGGGCGACTCAGCAAGCGGTTCAATTACCAAATCGAGAAATGTAGAAACTCAGGCTGTTTTCAGCCTCAGGGGAAAACCTCTTAACTCATTTGGACTGACAAAAAAAATCGTTTATGAAAATGAAGAATTCAACCTTTTGCAAGCTGCATTAAATATCGAAGATGGTATTGAAAACCTTCGTTATAACAATGTCGTGGTAGCAACCGATGCCGACGTTGATGGTATGCATATAAGGCTTCTTCTTCTTACATTTTTTCTTCAGTTTTTTCCCGATCTGGTAAGAAAAGGACATGTATATATTCTTCAGACACCTCTTTTCAGGGTAAGGAATAAAAAGGAAACAAGATATTGTTATAGTCCGGAAGAGAAAGCTAAAGCTATTGAGGCTCTTGGTCCTAATCCGGAAATGACAAGGTTCAAAGGTCTGGGGGAGATATCTCCCGATGAGTTCGTACATTTTATTGGGAAAGATATGCGTCTTGAACCGGTCAGGCTGAAAAAAACTGATGCTATAAACGGTTATCTTGAATTTTATATGGGAAAGAATACACCTGAGAGACAAGATTTTATCATTGATAATCTGAGGGTAGAAGAAGATATTGTGGAAGAAGAAAAGAGTAAATACTGATTTGTTTCGTTAAACAAAATTTTTGGGAGGGCAAAGTAAATTATGGAAGAACAGGAACTTGAGATTGACGGACAGGAAGGATCAGAGGGACAAATAAGCGGGCCGGCAGCTCTTCATTCTGTTACTGCATTATCGGGTATGTACCAGGACTGGTTCCTTGATTATGCCTCTTATGTTATTCTTGAGCGCGCAGTTCCTCATCTGGATGACGGTTTGAAGCCTGTTCACCGTCGCATACTCCATTCCATGAAAAGGATGGATGATGGCCGATACAATAAGGTGGCTAATATCATTGGTCATACAATGCAGTTTCATCCTCATGGTGATGCTTCAATTGGTGACGCACTTGTTCAATTAGGGCAGAAAGATCTTCTGATCGATGCGCAGGGTAACTGGGGGAACATACTGACAGGTGATGGCGCCGCTGCACCAAGGTATATCGAAGCTAGGCTCTCAAAATTTGCACTCGAAGTTCTCTTTAATCATAAAACAACTGAATGGAAACTTTCGTACGACGGCAGAAACAAAGAACCTGTGACTCTTCCTGTAAAATTCCCTTTGCTTCTGGCAATGGGCGGCGAAGGAATTGCAGTGGGACTTGCTTCAAAAATACTTCCACACAACTTTAATGAACTTATCGATGCTTCGATAGATTACCTCATGGGAAATGAGTTTGTCCTTTATCCCGACTTTCCCACCGGGGGAATGATAGATATTTCAAAATATAACGATGGCCAACGTGGAGGAGCTGTAAAGGTAAGGGCTAAGATCGAAAAAGTTGATAAGAAGGAACTTGTAATCACTGAGATACCATTTGGTAAAACAACATCATCTCTTATCGAATCAATTATCAAGGCAAATGATAAGGGTAAGATCAAGATCCGGAAGATCGATGATAACACTTCGTCTAACGTTGAGATCGTTATTCAGCTTGTTCCCGGAACTTCTCCCGACAAGACCATTGATGCATTGTACGCTTTTACCGATTGCGAATATTCAATTTCCCCAAATACATGTGTTATAACAGATAATAAACCCTCATTTATGGGGGTCAGCGAAATACTTCGTCACTCGGCCGACAACAGTGTCAAATTGCTTAAGTCTGAGCTTGAGATACGTCAGTCAGAGCTAATGGAAGAGTGGCACATGTCGTCGCTCGAAAAGATATTTATTGAGGAGAGAATTTACAGGGACATTGAGGAGAGTGAAACATGGGAAGGTGTTATCAAAGCTATTGACGATGGTCTGGAACCATTTAAAAAACTATTGTCCAGGGAGGTCACACGCGACGATATTATCCAGCTTACCGAGATCAAGATCAAAAGGATATCAAAGTTTGACTCTAAAAAAGCTGATGAACATATTAAAGGCATTGAGGCTGAACTTGAAGAAGTTAAGATCTATCTTCTGAATATTATTCCATTTGCTGTAAACTACTTTAAGCAGATAAAGAAAAAGTATGGAAAGGGGAGGGAACGCAAAACGGAGATACGCAGCTTTGATACAATTGAAGCCACAAAAGTGGTTGCCAATAATGCAAGACTTTATATAAATTATAAGGAAGGATTCATCGGAACAGGGCTGAAAAAAGATGAATTTGTCTGCGACTGTTCCGATATTGACGATATTATTGTAATAAGGAAAGATGGAGTTTATCTGATTACCAAAGTAGCCGATAAAGTGTTTGTTGGTAATGATATTTTGTATGCCCATGTTTTTCTGAAAAATGACGAAAGGACAATCTATAATATTGTATATCAGGATGGTAAAGATGGTCCCTTCTATGTAAAACGTTGCTCAATAACCGGGCTTACACGCGATAAGGAATACAATCTCACACGAGGAACAGCAGGATCCAGAATTGTATATTTCACCCCTAATCCAAATGGTGAAGCCGAAGTAATAAAGATTCATCATAAACCTAAAGCGCGCCTGAAAAAACTTGTTTTTGAATTTGATTTCGGGCAATTGGCTATTAAAGGAAAATCTTCGATGGGGAATATCCTGACGAAGAATGGGGTTCATAAAATNGCCCTGAAAGAGAAAGGATTATCGACACTCGGTGGAAGAAAGATATGGTTCGATGACGCTGTNTTCAGGTTGAACGTNGATGGACGGGGGATATTTCTTGGCGAGTTCAGTTCNGATGATAAGATACAGGTCATCACCAAAAACGGGTATTTCAGGATAACCGGATTTGATCTTTCTATTCATTTTGAAGATAATATTCTTCTCCTTGAAAAATACAGNCCAGGNAAGGTTTACTCGGTCGTTTATTGGGATGCTGAACANAAGTTTTACTATGTTAAACGATTTGTGATTGAGGAATCAGAAAAACCGCAATGTTTTATCAATGAAGATCCTGAGTCAAANCTTTTAAGTGTCACTGAAGTTGAGTACCCGCGTTTCGAAATAAAATTCGGTGGGAAGCATAAGAACCGTGATAATGAGATAATTGAAGTTGCAGAATTCATCGGTGTCAAGAGTTACAAAGCCAAAGGGAAGAGACTTACAAGTTTTATGGTCGAAAATATTCACGAAATAGAGCCGGTAATAAAAAAGGAGACAACCCTGACTATAGAGGAACCAGAAGAAGAGGAGTCTCAGATACCAGATCCAAATGATGATCCCGCCCAGATGAAGCTTGAGTTGTAATGGCTACACATAAAATAATATATTTAGTTGGATTTATGGGTAGCGGTAAATCAACCGCAGGGNAAAAACTGGCCAGTCTGCTGGGCTGGACATTCATCGACCTCGATAAGACAATAGAAGAACATACCGGGAAAAAGATTTCTGGCATCTTTTCAGATAATGGCGAAGAGTATTTCAGGCAGAAAGAAACCGAATTGCTCCGGAACCTTGTATCACAGAAAAATGCCGTAATCTCAACAGGAGGCGGAGCACCCTGTTATGGAGATAATATGGATCACATGTTGAAAACAGGATTGACAATTTATCTGAAAATGACTCCGCAGCAATTACATAACAGACTATCTGGTTCATCACATATAAGGCCACTGATTAAAAACATGAATAGCGACCAGCTATTTGCTTTTATTCAGGAAAAGCTTAAATCGCGTGAGAACTGCTATAACCGTGCAGAAATTATTATTGATAGTATGAACCTTGATCTCAATTCATTACTTGAATTAATAAAGATCAGGAATGATAAATAATCCCTGGTTAAACTGCAATAACTTAGGGACACGATTTTCATATTATACAGGAGAAAGTGAAAATCACCAGGAATTGAATACCAGAAAAAGTTGACTAAATTTGACCCCCGATTGTACCCTGAACAATGGTACATTATTTTATGTTTAGTTTATAAAGTAAGCATTTACATATTATGAAGAACAGGAAAACATTATTGATGATACTCGACGGATGGGGGATAGGCGATGGCTCTAAAGCTGATGTAATTAGCCAGGTGCCCACACCAAATCTTACATTTTATAAAAACAATTACCCGGTTTCAAAGCTCCATGCTTCAGGAGAAGATGTCGGATTACCTGACGGACAGATGGGAAATTCAGAGGTCGGACATTTGAATATAGGAGCCGGAAGAGTAATCTACCAGGATCTGGTAAAGATAAATTTGGATTGTAAAACAGGAGGGATACGAAAAAACAAGGTGTTAACCGATGCTTTTTCTTATGCCCGCGACAATAATAAACAGGTTCATTTTCTTGGATTAATGTCCGANGGAGGGGTTCATTCNCTTGACAAACACCTTTACTCCCTGTGTGATATGACCATGGAATACNGTCTTAAAAATGTATTTATTCACGGGTTCGGTGATGGACGCGATACTGATCCGCGCAGCGGGATAGGCTATATGAAGAATCTACTTGACCATCTTAAAAAATCAAACGGACATGTAGCCTCTTTCATCGGAAGGTACTATGCGATGGATCGGGATAAGAGGTGGGAAAGGATTAAAGATGGTTATGATTTGATTGTCAATGGCAAAGGAGCTCCGACCGGCAATATTATTGACGCAATGCAGGAATCATATGACAAAGGAGTCACTGATGAGTTTATGAAACCTATTGTTGTTACCGACACTAAAGGAAATCCAATCGGTTCGGTAAAGGAAGGAGATGTGATCGTCTTTTTCAACTTCCGGAACGACAGGGCAAAGGAACTCACAATAGTCCTTACCCAGAAAGATATGCCGGAATGCGGAATGAAGACCATTCCACTGTATTACTGTACGATGACCCCTTACGATTCTACATTCACCGGCCTTCATATCATTTATCCCAAGGATAATGCTGATAATACTATTGGAGAGATTCTCTCTAACGCAGGTAAAACGCAGCTCCGGATAGCTGAAACAGAGAAATATGCTCACGTTACTTTCTTCTTTTCCGGGGGAAGGGAGGAAAAATTCAAAGGTGAAGAGAGAATACTTGTTGCATCACCGAAAGTAGCCACGTACGACTTACAGCCGGAAATGAGTGCTTACGGAGTGAGAGATGCTGTTATAAAAGCTATTGATACGGAAAAATATGATTTTATATGTTTGAATTTTGCTAATGGTGACATGGTCGGTCATACCGGTGTATATGAGGCAATTAAAAAGGCGATCGCNACTGTTGATGAATGTGCCGGTGCAGTGATAAAGGCAGCGCGGAACAAAAATTATGATGTTTTGATCATTGCTGACCATGGTAACGCCGATAAAGCGCTTAATGAAGATGGTACCCCTAATACTGCACATTCCCTTAATCCGGTACCATGCATCCTTGTAAGTGATGATTATAAAAAAATTAATGAAGGCATCCTTGCTGATGTAGCACCCACATTACTTACTATAATGGGACTTAATATCCCAAAAGATATGACAGGGAAGGTGCTTGTGTAAAAATCACCCGTTCCACTATGACTGTCACAATGAAGAAATATAGTTTGATAGCATTTTATCCTTCAAAGCTATCACATTCGCGATAAGCCTGTATCACTCTTAATTCGCCCTCCTTNGTGCCTCTGTTGCTGATTCCGTGTTCCATACAGAGTGTGCCGTCATACTTTTTATTATAAAGGTACTTAAAGATATTCTTATAGTTTATCTCACCTGTTGTGGGTTCATTACGGCCCGGAGAGTCTCCGAGATGGAAAGCGGCAATTTCGCTCCATGCAGCTTCAATATTCGGGATCAGATTACCTTCGGATATCTGCTGGTGGTATAGATCATCAAGAATTTTGCATGAAGGTCTGTTNACTGCCCTGCAAATTGCATAAGCCTGGGGTATTCTTGTAAGAAAGAGACCAGGGTGATTAATTANGTTATTCAATGGTTCAAGAACNANTGTAATGCCCTCAGGTTCAACTATATCACAACAATATCTAAGATTATCTATTGCATTTGCAGTCTGATAATCAATATGGAGTTTATCATCATATCTTCCCAGAACGATCAGGGCTTGTTTTACACCTGTCCTTTTATACACTTCAATGCTTTTTTTCATAACCTCAGCAAGCATATCCCTGATTTCCTGTTTATTCAGTACAAAATCCGGAATTCTGGGATCTCCCCGAAGAACAAATGGACCAAGTTCCATTCCCAGCCTGTTTATTTCGGAAGCAATTTTCTCCTGGAGTTCCGGTGCCCTTTCGGGAAGGCCATTGTCGAACATTGCCCTGAATCCCTGATCGGAACAAAATTTAATATTATCTATAGGATCCTGTCCGGCATTCTGACGAAACATCCCCAGTCCCGGAGCGTACTTAAGCTTAAATGGAGTTACAGCATCTGAAGCCTTTTGTTGTTTTGAGGCCGGAGATGAACCAAAAATAGCAGGAGCAGCTAAAATGGCGGCCCCTGTTACTGTTGCTTTCTTTATAAAATCTCTTCTGGAATTAATCATAAGAAAATGATTTTTGAGATTTATATCACTTTTTTGCTGGTTCCGGAACATAAGCCAGACCTGCTATTGGCACTGATTTATCAATATCAACAGGACCAAATGCATATACAGCCGGACCAAGTTTCAGGTCGGAGTTCATCATCTCTTCGTAGGTTGTCTCTTTGCCTGTATAAGCTGATATACGTCCCATAATTGCAACCATTGTTGAAATAGCTGTGTTTTCAGCTTCGTTTATTGGTTTGCCTGTACGTATAGCTGTTACAAGGTCAATATGTTCCTGCACATAAGGATCAAGGACACGCTTTGTCGGTTTTCCGTCTTTATCGAGAGGGTAAGTATATTTCCATATTTCAGCGCCTGCAAGATCTAGTATAGTGTTTTGGCAGTTTGTTGAACCTTTTGATCCCTGGATCCTTTCGGATACGTTAGGAGTAGTACCGTTAATCTGACGACACATGCTATGGAAATGTATACCGTTCTCAAATGTAAAATCGATACTGAAATTATCATACTGGTTTCCGGTAACACGGCGTAATCTTGAACCCATCCCTACTGCTTTTACAGGATGTGTTCCTGTGAACCAGTTCATTACATCGAGGTTATGAACATGTTGTTCAACAATATGGTCTCCTGAGAGCCAGGTCCAGTTAACCCAGTCGCGGATCATCCACTCCATTTCGCTCCATTTAGGATCATTTTCGCGATGCCATAGTTTTCCGCCATTCCAGTAAACATTACCACCAACGATATCCCCCATAGCTCCCTGTGCAACCTGCTGCCAGTTAGCCATGTAGTCGCGCTGGTGACGACGCTGTGTACCTGTAACGATACATAGTTCCATGCCTTTTGCTTTCTGTCCGGTAGCCATAACTGATCTTGCTCCAACAGGGTCAACACAAACAGGTTTTTCTGCAAATACATGTTTTTTAGCCTGGATGGCAGCAGCTAAATGCTCAGGACGGAATGACGGAGGTGTAGCCAGAATAACAATGTCAACACCTGCATCAATTACTTTCTGATAGGCATCGAAGCCCACAAAACACTTTTCAACAGGAACATCCTGTCCTTTTTGCTTCAGGATAGCGGCTCTGCAACTGTCAACCTTGTCCTGGAAAGTATCCCCTAAAGCAACGATCTGAAGATTTGGTCCGGCGCTCAGGAAGTTAATAGCGGCTCCTGTTCCGCGACCACCGCATCCAACAACACCGGCTTTCAGAACTGGTCCGTCGGGTGCCTGGTCAAGAAAAGTGGGAACAGCTACAACTTTCTTTGTTTCGCGTGAGCAGCTTGTAATTATCGAAGGGACAACGACACCTGCAACTCCGACTGTAGCTGCTTTACCTAAAAAATTACGTCTTGAAATACTTGATTTTTTCATGTCAGATTAGTTTTATTATAACTTTTTATAAAGGTTTTCCAGTGTTCTTAAATGTAACCGAATGTAAATATAGGTTTTTTTTAAGCAAATATTATTATGAAAACTGAAAATATAAACAGTGTTCAGGTTTTAAATTAATGACTTCTATGATAAAAACGCCGGCAAAGATCAAATCCTAATTTTCAATGCCACTCTTCCCGGTTTTTTCATTATATTCACATACCACTCTGAACCCAACATTAAAACAATCGGAGAACCACCAAATGCTTTTTGGCATCTGGGGATCGGTCTTAAGCCACGATTCTGTCCTGGTAAAGTCACGTGCAGCACTGCGCACGCCACCTGCTTCACTCATGAATGTGCCTCCGCGTATTACATGCTCAGTACCTTCTTCAGGGCCTTTTGGATCTTTTACAACACCTTCGGGGTACTGTGAATATGCGTCAGTGGCGTACCAGTCGCCGCAAAACTCAGCAACATTACCCGCCATATTCTTCAGACCAAATGGATTTGGTTTCACACGGTCAGCCGTCTGGGTTTTCGACGGGCTGTTACCTTTATATATTATATAGGTATTAATTACAGCAGTGTCGTTTTTCGATAATTTAGCTATCAGGCCGCTTTTTTCAAATTTTTTCGGGTTGCCCGGGAAAAAATAGGGACCCGATGTACCGGCTCTGCAGGCATATTCCCATTCTGCTTCTGTGGGAAGACGATAGGTTTTGCCAGTAACCTTCGATAACCACCTGCAATATGTTTCCGCAGCATGATATGAAAAAGATATTGCAGGTCTTTGTCCCATACCCCATCCCTGATCAGGCTGTCCGTACGGCGGGGTGGCGCCTGAAATAGCATCAGCATCAGAAGCTGCCCTGCTTCGTAACCCTTCCGTATCAGTGGTTCGGCCTTCAGCGCTTGTCTGGGTATAAAATGCAAGGTATTCATCCCAGGTCACTTCAACTTCAGCCATAAAGAAAGGAGTGATCTCAGCTTCTTTTACCGGCCCTTCATCTTCTTTCCTGAAAGGTTCATCAGCAGGACTTCCCATTTTAAATGTTCCGCCCGGTATTGCCACCATATTAAAGGTGATTGCTGATTTTGGGATTTTTTCTGTAAATGATTTGAACTCTGTAACTTTTGCCGNCTCGGTAAAAATCTCTTTTGGAGCAGCAGAAATGTTTCCAAAAGTCTTATTGCTGCCATGAGTATANCCTTCAATATAATGCCCGGCATTCAGGTGGCANTTAATACANTTCAGGTCAGCAGTTTTTTCTGTCTGCGTNTAATAAAGATGTGCATTTTCACCTTCTTTTGTCAGCTTGGCCGGNAAAAGATTTTCATGACATTTTATGCAGCTGCTCTCANAAACGTATCCGCGTGCNACCTCAAGCCTTCTGCGGTCTTCCCAGTTAAATGATGAAGAATCCTTTGTCCATTTGCTCCATAAGTCACGCAACCCGGTTGTTCCTTTTGCCCACAGGTAGCCATCTCCTTTTGGAGGAAGATGACATTCCACACATGCAACCCTGTAACCCGATTGTGTTTCATAATGTACAGATTTTTTCCATGATGCGTCAGCACCAGGATGAATATGGCATGAAATGCAATATTCGTTTGCAGAAGTCATATTTAAGGCCTTCCCTCCGCCAAGGATTAACAGTGAACCGAGAATTAATCCCGGAAAGAACCATATCAGAAATTTCTTCATGATTATAAAAAAGTCATTATTAAAGTGAGGCTCAAGGTAAAAAAATATTTTATTACTGTGCAGAGATAGTTCAGTTTTACAATAAAATTCTTTTTAAGTTATATTTTTACACCCCAATAATTTATGATTGATACTGATTAATATTAAGATAAATACATGTTAAGAATAGGTGATACAATATTCAGCCTGGATATTCTTGAAAAAGAGTTCAAATGTAACTTATCCGAATGTCATGGCAACTGCTGCAGGTATGGTGATTCAGGAGCTCCGCTTTTAGAATCTGAGGCAAATATCCTGGAGGAGATATGGCCGGTTGTAAAACCTTATCTCAGAGAAGAAGGCATTGAAGCCATCAAAGAAAAAGGTACCAGTACTATTGATTTTCAGAATGATCTTGTCACACCGCTTATTGGCAATGAAGAGTGCGCATATACTGTTATGAAAGACAATATATATATGTGTGGTATTGAACAAGCCTGGGGAGATGGCAAAATTACCTTCCGGAAACCTTTGTCATGCCATCTGTTCCCGATCCGGATCAAAAATTTTTCAAACTTTAAAGGAGTTAATTATGAAGAATTGCCTATCTGTTCCTCTGGATGCGAAAGAGGTTGCAGGGAAGGTACCCGGGTTTATGAATTTCTGAAAGAACCACTTATACGGGCTATTGGAGATCAGACTTACAAAGACTTGTGTATTGCAGCCCTGGAACTCCGGACAAATAATAAAGATACTTATTAATTTTTAAGGGAATTGACTTATTTCTTGAATTTATTAATAAAAGTAATCGGGATAAGTGTTTTTATAAGTTTGGATTCGATTATAGAAAAATTATCTTTGTACTTTAAATAAAACCTAAATCTAATTCTATGAAGAAACTATTTCTGCTGATTGCATTGTTTGTGTTTACGTGTGGATCCACGATATGGGCACAGGCAAAAGTCATTACAGGTACGGTTACCTCTTCTGTTCAGGGGGAAGGTGCAATACCAGGTGTTTCTGTTTCTGTAAAAGGGACCACTATTGGTGCCATAACAGATATAAATGGAAAATATTCACTAACAGTACCGGCAAATGCTACGACACTGGTTTTCTCCTATATCGGGATGAAATCGCAGGAGGTTGTAATCGGAACACGTACAGTAATTGACGGTGTTCTGGAATCCGACCTTGTTGGTCTTAACGAAGTTGTTGTAAC
>JGI24132J36420_10000129_pt1 | contig 36339 bp, 32 predicted proteins | sample BarGraNGADG00212_3_FD_36420 | JGI IMG/M metagenome (IMG submission 36420) | reverse complement strand
TGATCCGGAAGAGATTCGAACTCTTGACCCACAGCTTAGAAGGCTGTTGCTCTATCCAACTGAGCTACCGGACCCCTAATTAATATAAACGGTTTTCAAAAGGGATGCTTTAAAACGGGGACAAAGGTAAGGAAAATATTCTGAAATCAGAAAGGATAACCGACGGCAAAATGCAAGGCGAAATCATCCCAGTTGTCGATGCTGCGGATGCGCCAGTGGTCGGTCAGTGCCGAAGACGGATCATACACCTTCATACCGGCATCCACACGAATCAGAAAGTAGTCTAAAGCCAGACGGATACCAGCCCCTATGCTACCGGCAATTTGATTGTAAAAGCTGTTCAATTTGAATTGACCACCGGGCTGACCACTGTAGTAATTCAAGGTCCAAATATTACCGGCATCGGCAAAGAGTGCTCCTTCGAACTTCCAGATAAGATTACCCCGGTATTCCATGCTTAAATCCAGTTTCATATCCCCGGACTGATTCATAAAATTGATTCGAGTGCCGGGATTGGAATACGAACCTGGACCCAGGGTACGAACGCCCCAACCTCTTACAGAATTGGCACCACCAGAATAAAAACGCTTTTCAAAAGGCAGAATGGTTGAATTACCGTACGGATATGCCAATCCGATACCAGCCCTATACGCTAGACGGCTTCTGGAATTGAGTGTCACACTTTTTGCATATTCCAGTTCTCCCCGAATGTATTGACTGAAATTGATTTTTCCGATCTTGTAGAAGCCATTGGCATCCTTGGGCGCACCCACCAAGGCATATCCCGCATACAACAAATTACCGGCTGACTCAAAGCTGCCTTTCCAGGTGTGATAATCGCGACTCACTGAACCGAAAGGCACACTGGAATAGGAAAATGAATACGCTGTACGCAAAATAAAATGGTCCTCGTAGCTGTATTTCAAATAGGAAGTATCGTTCAGATAAGTCGATGCAAATCCTGGGTCAACCCTAGGCATAAAAGTATAACTGAGGTCCAGTAAGTCGAAAGTCTGATTCAGATTCTGATGGGACCAATTGTAGCGAACACCCATAGATGCAACCGTTCGTTCAAACTCAGGACGGGTCATCAATTGATAGGCCGTCCTTAATTCCGTCGTGGCATCTACAAGCTGCTTGAAATCGGTTTTCAGGAATGGTGCCTTGAATTCAGGCAAGATCAGGTTCAACTCACCTCCCAATTCGAAATAATTGCTAGACTTGGTGGAAATTGCCTCGTAGGCTCCACGAACTTTAGCCTGCAACATTTCCGAACCGTTGAACAAGTTTCGGTGGGTATAACTCACGTTCCCGGCAACCCCGAAATCACCGGCCGTATTGGTTCCTTCTACATCAAAACTGACCCCCTGTCGCTTATTCTGTGACAAAACAATGTAACAATCAAGCGGTCGTTCATCGGTTGCATCAGATGGCACCTCAGCAAAACGGATGTTCACATATTTCATATACTGAAGGGAATTCAGGCGAGCATACGTTCTATTCACCTTTGTGACATCGAAAATCTGACCGGGCACTATCCGGCAATTGGCAATCAAGGCAGTCGGTGAAATGAAGGGTTTGTTTTGATAGACCGTTCTATAGCCATCCGTGGACAGTGTATCGTAACCCGAAAGGCTGAAAATGGAAGACCCACCAGCATTGACACCGGTGGCTGATTGCCGGTTGAAACTTGCCATATCCACATCGAGCATGAAATATACATTTCTGAAACGAAAAACTGAATGGCTAAAGTCAATCAATCGGCCCCCCGTAGTAGGATTGATGGTAGAATCCGACTTAAACGACTGAAGCATCAGCGTTACATTTGCGGTACTATTACCCAACATACTATCCACTCGATAATATAAATTTTCCTTCTGAATGGCATAATAGCCTTTTTCCTGCAAGTACTTGACCAAGCGGTCACGTTCCAAATTCAGTTTTTCGCTGCTTAAAAGCATACCGGGATGGATATCCGTTGACTGAAGGGCTTTCTCAATCCAATTGTTGAGACTGTCTCCTGTGGAATTGAATTCGAACTTGTTGATGGTATACGGTGAATTTCCGTTCATGGTGATGGTCACATATGCCCTGCGCTTTTTGAATTGAACATCCTCCTGCACAATGGCATTGAAGTAACCTTGATTGATCAGCAGGTTTTCTAGGGTTACTCTGGATCGTTCATTTTTAGCCGGATCATAAATGACGGGCTCTTCGCCCAACTTACGCAATGTTCTGTTGATCCATTTGCTGGTATCCTTGCCGGACATGTCGTAAATGGAAAGGTTCAAATCCAGAAAACCCAGGAAGCGCTCGTTGGGAACCTGATGCAGGTAGATGTTGTAGTTGACATCCGAAGCCAGAATACCTTTTTGTACGAGTTTGACTGAATGCAGTAAATACTGGTCCTGCGGCACATACTTGAACGTATTGCATGCGGAAAGCAAGAATAGCGTCAGTAGTGAGAAAAGCAGGACAACTCTGCGCATTTAATACTATTTTAATTTATACAAATGTACATTTTCCCGTCAAAGTTGACAAATGACAGATGACAAATTTCCCGGGATGGTTTTTCTTTTGTAGTTTTGTTCGCAAAACCGTATAAAATGCTGAGTCAGGCCAAACAAAAATGGATTCGATCACTGGAACAGAAAAAGTTCAGGCAGGAACAAGGTTTGTTTTTGGCTGAAGGCAGCAAATGCTGCACCGACCTATTGAAGCTCCTGCCCTGCCGGTTTTTGGCTGCCACGCCGGAGTGGCTGGAAGCGCACAAAGCCCTCATGGCCACTGAAATCGTGGATGCCACTCAGGAAGAAATCCGAAAGGCAAGTCTGCTGAAGAACCCCCAAGAAGTCCTGGCTATTTTTGAAACACCTTCGTATAAGCTGAATCATGAACAGTTGAAAGGGAATCTCAGTTTGGCTTTGGACAACATTCAAGACCCAGGCAACCTGGGCACCATCCTTCGCATCGCCGATTGGTTCGGCATACGGAATGTCCTTTGTTCCATCGGTACGGCTGACGCATTTAACCCAAAGACCGTTCAAGCCACCATGGGTGCCATCGGTCGCATCCGAATCCACTACATCGACCTACCTGAATTTCTGAAATCCATACAGCTACCCATTTACGGAACCTTTCTGGAAGGGAAAGTCCTGTATGAAGCCAACCTTCAGAACGAAGGTGTCATCGTGATGGGAAATGAAGGGAACGGCATTTCGGAAACAGTTGGAAAATTAGTGACGGACAAACTCTTTATTCCGGATTATCCGATGGGGCAAACCGGTTCAGAATCCTTAAACGTATCGGTGGCAACAGCCATTGTTTGCTCCGAATTCCGAAGACAAGCCCTACTGAAAGGCTGATTATTTCCAATGATTCGGCTCGACCTGCTTGTTTGCTTCGATCCGCTCTCTCCGCTGACGCTCAGTCTCCAACCGTTTTATTTGCTCTTGTTCAACCGCTCTGGGCTGGAAACGATTACGAATCTGCTCATTTTTAGGCACAACCCTGAAATTACGTGTTGGCAAACGGCGACCACCGGGTGCCAGCACTTCTTTTCGAAAATCTGGAGGCAGCGGAACGGCATTTTGTCTAAGCAACGAATCGGCCTTGGCTTTCAGAGAATCCGGATTGGAAGTGTTGAATACGGAATGGATGGACAACTGAGGATATAGGCTCAGTCGTGTGGTATCCTTCGGAATTCGGTACATCCATTGTTTGGTGAACCATGCACTGTTGGACGGCAGCGAATCAGCCGTCAGAAACAGCCGACGTACAGGAACCGTATCCCTACGGAACATGCCAAAGGTATAGATTGAACGGGTTTTAGCCGTATCCAACCCATATTTGAGCATACTGTTTGATTGGTCGAACTTACCTTCATCGATGGCAGCCTTGAATTCGTCCAATTTTGTTTGAACATCTATATAGACTTTCTCGTACAAGTTCATATGACGACTGTACCAGGACACCGAATAATAGAATTCTTCCTGGGTAAGGTGGTGTTTACGTAAAACGGAACGGTAAGCCATATCCTTAAAGTACCCCATATCAAGACCATGGGTCCATCCCTGAGGGATGGGTTCTGATATATCGCTGACAGCAGCTTCTGTCAAATGAATATCAAACAGCACATTGGTCATTTCCTTTCGGGAAAGTACGCCCTTCGGTCTGCATGAGCTGAAAAGGACCAACAGCAGACAACACCAAAGGATCAGCCTGATTTTGGAAAATGGGATCATGGATTTTCCGGTGCTTCCGGTAGAACTTTGGAAGTGGAAACTTCAGACAAATCCTTACGGTAAAAAAGCAAAAGAATGAAAATGCCGACCGAAATGGAAGAATCGGCAATATTGAAGATGGGCCGGAAGAAAACAAACGGATCACCTCCTACAAAAGGCATCCAAGAGGGCCAATGCGCGTCAATCAGCGGAAAATACAACATATCGACCACCTTACCGTAGAAAAACGTACCATACCCCCCGCTTGCAGGCAGGAACGTGGCCAGTTGTCCAAAACTGTGGTCAAAGATGAGTCCGTAAAACAGGCAATCGATGATGTTGCCCATGGCGCCTGCAATAATCAGCGCGATGCAGACCAAATAACCGGTACGTGTGCCAGGCTTCGAGATGATTCTTGAAACATACCAGAACAGCCCAGTAACAGCGGCAATACGGAAAAGAGTGAGGAATAACTTGTCAAAAAGCTCGATGCCAAAGGCCATACCGTTATTTTCCGTAAAAAAGAGGTAAAACCAATCGGTGATATGAATACTGTCGTGCAGGACCAAATGGGTTTTGATCCAGAATTTGAGTGACTGATCCGCAAGCAGAATCAGAAAAATGATCAGCGCGACCGCCCAGCCTCTTGAAAGTTTCGGCATCTTATTTTCGTTCCTTGGCTTCGATGGAAAGGGTTGCATGCGGAACGGCGCGGAGACGTTCCTTGGGGATGAGCAGACCCGTTTCGCGACAAATACCATAGGTCTTGTTTTCAATGCGAATCAAGGCAGCTTCCAGATGTTGGATAAACTTCATCTGACGTTGCGCCATACGGCCGGTTTCTTCCTTCAGCATGGTGTTGGCACCTTCTTCGAAAACCTTGAACGTAGGTGATGTGTCCATGACATCATTGCCGTCCATGTTGGTAACACTGGCCTTCAACTGATCGTAATCATCTTGGGCTTTTGCCAATTTTTCTTCTATGATTGCGCGGAATTCTTCGAGTTCTGCATCGGAATATCTGATTTTGTCTGACATACGTTTTCGTATTAGCTGTTTTAAAAAATAATCTGCGAATATAAGAAAATAGGACTGCAACACCAACCTAAAAGGTCAAAATTTTCATCCGATTTTTTGAATGTTGATAAATAAATCCATATCCTCCAGATCGAGTGCGGTACCATCCTGAACGGCAGCCACCAGCTCGAATTTTCCGGCCAGCGTTTGCGTCATAATGTATGTTGACCAATCCTTCATAATGGATTTAACATCCTCGTTATCTGTTAATTGTATATTTATTTTATCGGTAATCTCAAAACCGTTGGACTTGCGGATGTTCTGGATGCGGTTCACCAATTCACGGGCTAGGCCTTCCTGTTTGAGTTGCTCGGTGATGGTGATGTCGAGTGCCACGGTGAGGCGGCCTTCGTTTGCTACCAGCCAACCCGGGATATCCTCAGAAAGGATTTCAACATCGGCGGTTTCGACCAAAATTTCAGTGCCTTCTACTTGCAAGAGGTATTGTCCGTTAGCTTCGAATTCGGCGATGGCCTCCTGCGAAAGTTCAGTCAGTAAGGCAGCGACATGTTTCATCTGCTTGCCGCATTTCGGGCCAAGCTTCTTGAAGTCGGGCTTGATGCGTTTGATCAGGATGCCGGCGGTGTTGTCGACAAAATTCAGAGATTTCACGTTTACTTCGCTCAATATCAGGGAGCTGATGGCTTCGATCTGTTCCTTTTGTTCAGCATCGACGGCAGGTATCATGATGGCGGTAAGCGGTTGACGAACCTTGATGCTCACCTTGCGGCGCAGGGCCAGCACCATGGATGAAATCTGCTGAGCCAGTTGCATGCGGCCTTCCAACTTCGTATCGATCAAAGCATCGTCGTATTTGGGGAAATCGGCCAGATGGACGGATTCGGAAGCATCCTTGCCCGACACGGCGTTCAGGTCACAGAACAATTGGTCGGCATAGAACGGTGCAATCGGAGCCATCAGGCGGGAAACCGTTTCCAGACAGGTATAAAGTGTCTGGTAAGCAGAAAGTTTGTCTTGGCTGAACTCGCCACCCCAGAACCGTTTGCGGTTCAGGCGCACGTACCAGTTGCTCAGGTTTTCGCTGACGAAATCGCTGATGGCACGACCTGCACGAGTGGGTTCGTAGTTGAAGTAACAATCGTCCACTTCCTTAATCAGGCTGTTTAATTGAGACAAAACCCAGCGGTCGATTTCCGGGCGGTTTGCAACCGGGATTTCAGCCTGGTCGGCAGTGAAACCGTCCACATTGGCGTACAAAGTAAAGAACGAATAGGTATTGTATAGGGTACCAAAGAATTTGCGGCGCACTTCTTCGATCCCGTCGGTGTCGAATTTCAGGTTGTCCCAAGGCGAAGCGTTGGTGATCATGTACCAGCGCAGCGGGTCGGAACCGTATTTATTGATGGTCGAGAACGGATCCACGGCATTGCCGAGGCGTTTGGACATCTTGTTTCCGTTTTTATCAAGCACCAAACCATTGGAAACCACGTTTTTGAACGAAACGGTGTCGAACACCATGGTGGCAATGGCATGCAGGGTGAAGAACCAGCCGCGGGTCTGATCCACGCCTTCGGCTATAAAGTCGGCGGGGAAATTCTCGCGCTTGTCGAAAGCTTCCTTGTTCTCGAACGGATAATGGATTTGGGCATAGGGCATGGCACCGGAATCGAACCAAACGTCGATGAGATCGGTTTCGCGCTTCATAGGTTTGCCGGTGGCGGAAACCAAAATCACATCGTCCATGTACGGGCGGTGCAGGTCTATCTTGTCGTAATTGTCTTTGGTATAAACGCCAGGTTGGAAATCGCCAAGCAGGTTGCTACTCATCAGACCGAAATTCACCGATTTCTCGATTTCAGCATGCAATTCGGCCACGGAACCGATGCAGATTTCTTCCAAGCCGTCTTCAGTGCGCCAAATGGGCAGCGGCGTGCCCCAGTAACGGCTGCGGGAAAGGTTCCAGTCGTTCAGGTTTTCCAGCCATTTGCCGAAACGTCCGGCACCGGTGGAAGTCGGTTTCCACTGAATGGTTTCGTTGAGTTCCATCATGCGTTCGCGGCAAGCCGTAGACTTGATGAACCAACTGTCCAGCGGATAATAAAGCACGGGTTTGTCGGTACGCCAGCAATGCGGGTAGCTGTGGGTATGTTTCTCTATCTTGAAGACTAGGTTCTGCTGTTTGAGCATGACACAAATGTCCACGTCGATGGTGGGATCGCTTTCAGTTTTGTCGTTGTCGTAGGCATTCTTGACATAAACGCCGGCAAATGGACTGTACAATGCTGCATCCATGCGTTCTTCCACGAACGTTGCATCCAAGTCTTCCAGTCTGTAGAACTTACCGGTCGGATCCACCATGGGGCGCGGATTTCCCTCTTTGTCTGTCATCAATAATGGTGCGATGCCGAAATTCTTGGCCACGCGGTCATCGTCCGCACCGAAAGTCGGTGCGATGTGCACGATACCTGTGCCATCTTCGGTGGTCACGAAATCGCCTGATATTACCTTAAAGGCATTATCGCCTGGGTTCACCCAAGGAATAAGTTGTTCGTATTCCATGCCGACGAGCTCGCTGCCTTTGCATTCGCCCAGCACTTCGAACGGCACAAGCTTGTCACCGGTTTTGTAGTCGCCGAAAGCGATTTCAGCCGCTTTTGGGTTGAAATGAATATTGAGCAAGTCCTTGGCCAAGATGCAGGTAATCGGTATGCCGGTATAAGGATTGAATGTCTTGACGGAAATGTACGTGATGTTTTGGCCAACGCAGAGCGCGGTGTTGGAAGGCAACGTCCAGGGCGTTGTGGTCCAGGCCAAAAAATAGGCAGCGCCAAACGTGACCCATTCCGGTTTGGGGTTTTTGATCTTGAACTGAGCCACACAGGTGGTATCCTTTACGTCGCGGTAACAACCGGGTTGGTTCAGTTCATGGGAGCTGAGCCCCGTGCCTGCGGCAGGAGAATAGGGCTGAATGGTATAGCCCTTATACATCAAACCCTTCTTGTACAGTTCTTTAAGAAGATACCAAAGCGTTTCGATGTATCGGCTGTCGTACGTAATGTACGGATCGTCCATATTGACCCAGTAGCCCATTTGGTGCGTCAGATCTTCCCATTCCTTGGTGTACTTCATCACATCCTTGCGGCAGGCGGCGTTATATTCAGCCACGGAAATGGTTTTACCGATGTCTTCCTTGGTGATGCCCAGCGCTTTTTCCACACCGAGTTCCACGGGCAATCCGTGGGTATCCCAGCCTGCTTTGCGAAGCACCTGGTAACCCTTCATGGTTTTGTAGCGGCAGAAAATGTCCTTGATGGAACGGGCCATGACGTGGTGAATGCCGGGCATGCCGTTGGCGGAAGGCGGTCCTTCGTAAAACACGAAGGATGGCGCTCCTTCGCGGATAGCCATACTCTTGTGGAATAGGTCTTTAGCGTCCCATTTTTTCAGGATTTCCTGATTGATGGCGGACAAATCAAAACCGGAATACTCGGTGAAGCTCTTGGACATACGACGGTATTTTTTTCAGACTGCAAAGGTAACCAAAAAATCTCAGTCGTACAAAAGGCCTAAGGATAGAATCCGTTCTACAAATAGAGGTCGGAAGTGAGTGCGGAATAGGCGTCCGAACGGGTATTGCCCTTGACGGCAATCACAAGTGTCGTGCGTTCGGTTTCACAGCGTTGGCGCGAGAATTCCAGCAAGACGCGTTTCGGTGCTTGCCCTTCGATGGTGGCGACTTCGCAGCATCGACTCAGATAAAGTTTTGATTCCCAGCATATGTTTTCAAATTCATGGGCAGCATCAATCGGGAGCACTACAGCTAGACGGCCTTCGGCTGAAAGCAACGCTTCCGCTTTTACAACCAATTCTTCATACGTAAGGGTGACATCGTGCCTTGCCTGATTGCGCATCGCAGCTGGTGCCTGCAGGGCATTCTGAAAAAAGGGCGGATTGCATACGATCAGATCGAACGGCTCTTCGGTGTAGGTTCTGAAGTCTGCGTGAACGATATGTACGCGTTCCGACCAAGGAGCATTCCGCACATTTTCAGCGGCTTGCTTTGCAGCTGCGACATCGAATTCCACGCCCACGATTTCAGCCATGGAGTGTTGTGCCAAAATCAGGGCTATCAAACCACTCCCCGCTCCCACATCCAGGATGCGGCAAGCTGTCCCAGGTTGCACCCAGGCTCCCAGCAACACACCATCCGTTCCCACTTTCATAGCGCAGCGGTCGTGGAAGACCTCAAATTGCTGAAAGCGAAACGAGGGGCTTGACATGAAAATGGATTATTCGGACAGCTTATTGTCTTCCTCTTCCTTGGCTTTGATATCCTTTTCGTACCAGGAAAAACGGATGGCCACGTACAATTCGGTCAGTGCGGACATCAACATGATGGCCACCCAAGAATTCAGATTCTTGAACTGCATGTACGAAGCGCCCAGCATGAATAAGGAAGACAGAAAATACAGCCGGTTCAGACGTTTCAGACGAAAATCATCCCCTTGATAGGTGCTGCGCATGCGACTGAGAATATACATGGCCACCCCAACGGCGAAAACATATTTGCTGTAAAGCACATGCTCCATCACCAGGACGGAGGATACCAAAATTGTGATGGCACCGACAATAAAAAAGATGTTATAAATTTTTTTAAGCATGGGGATTGATTATTCGACAATATAAACGTCTTCGTTGGGTTTTTTCATCAGGTAATCTTCTCTGGCAACACGTTCCAGTTCTGCATTGCTCGAATGCAACTTCTTCAACTTGCTTTCGCTTTCTTCACTGAGTTTGCGGTAGTGGCGGATATCCTGTTTGAGTTCACGTATCTTCGTTTCGTACTGAACCCTGCGGATGACATTGTTTTCGTCCACGAATACGATAAAAACCAGAAACACCACCATGGTGATGAGGTATTTGTTCAGGAAAGGCCTGATCGTACGGTAAATTGCTTTCAGTTTGTCCATTTCAGGGTATTGGATACGGTGTGATGACGTTGGCAAAAGTAATGGATTTTTTCCGAAAAAAGATTGGGCGAATGGAAAATTTCGGAACGTTTTGAGTAGCGAGCGCAGAGGCGAAGCTGGCTTCGACTATGCCGAGTCACGAGAAACGACTGTTTGGAATTAACGAACGATTTTGCTACATTTGCAGTGCACTAGAAAACGCTGACGATCCATGGAGAACTACCTTGTTTCCGCCCGAAAATACCGCCCCGACACCTTTCAATCGGTGGTTGGACAGTCAGCACTCACCACCACCCTGAAGAATGCCATCAAAAATAAGCAGCTGGCACACGCCTACCTGTTTTGTGGTCCCCGTGGTGTGGGCAAGACTACCTGTGCGCGCATTTTTGCCAAGACCATCAACTGCTCGAATCCGAAGGCAGACGGAGAAGCCTGCAACGAATGCGAATCGTGCAAAAGTTTCATTGACCAACGTTCCCTCAATATTTTCGAGCTCGATGCCGCCTCCAACAATTCGGTGGACGATATCCGCAGCTTGGTGGATCAGGTTCGCATTCCGCCGCAACTTGGTCATTATAAGGTTTATATCATCGATGAAGTGCACATGCTGTCGGCTTCAGCCTTCAATGCATTTTTGAAGACGTTGGAAGAACCGCCGCACCATGCCATTTTCATCTTGGCTACGACCGAAAAGCATAAGATCATCCCGACCATCCTTTCCCGCTGCCAGATTCACGACTTCAACCGCATCAGCATCCACGACATTGTGGGTTACCTGCAGCACGTGGCCAGCTCGGAAAACGTTTCTGCCGAGGACGAAGCCTTGAACATCATTGCCATGAAAGCCGACGGCGGCATGCGCGATGCCTTGTCCATCTTCGATCAGGTTTCCAGCTACGGCAATGGGACCATCACGTATCAGAACGTTATCGACAACCTGAACGTACTGGATTACGACTACTATTTCAAACTGACTGAAGCCTTATTGAAAGGCGATGTCAGCACTGCCCTGTTGATTTTCAACGACATCCTGAACAACGGGTTCGAAGGTCAGCACTTTATTACGGGCATGAGCGCTCATTTCAGGGACCTGATGGTTTGCAAGGACCCGGCCACGCTCGTTTTGCTGGAGGTTGGCGCCGGCATCCGCAACAAATACCAGGAGCAAGCGACACTCTGCACCAACCCCTTCCTCTACGCGGCCATCAAATTGGCCAACGACACGGACCTCGCTTATAAGGAAAGCAAAAACAAGCGGTTGCTCATCGAATTGGCTCTCATCCGGATCGCTCAGCTTTCGGATCAAAAAAAAAATCAGTGAATTCCTGACCCAGGACGAACAACCTGTGCTTCTTCCCTTTACAGTGACGGAAGTTCCAACAATCAAGCCTGTTCAAACGAGTGTTGCTGTAAAACACAACGATTCAGTCAAACCTGTTTTTGGCAGCAAAGCCACCGTACCCACCAACGTCAAAAAAGAAAGCGCCGCGCCTCCTACCATAAAATCGTTGCAAACCGTTTCACTCCGCAAGAAGCAGGAGGAAGTGGTGGAAGAAACCGTGGTGACGGAAGATGTCCTTTTGGTGAACCAACCTTTTACGGCAGAAGCGTTGCAGCGCTCCTGGAACATCTTCATCGACAACATTAAAAACGACACGCATCTGGTGAATGCCATGAAATCCTGCCCTCCGGTATTGAAAGAAAACTACGAAATTGAGGTGACGGTGCAGAACCAGCCCCTGGAAAAGAAATTCCAGGATTTGACCATCACCATCGAACGGCATCTCCACCACCATCTAAGGAACAACCGCATTAAAATGATCGTCCGTTTGGCCGAAGGAGGCGAAATGGCACGACCCTTTACTTCCAGGGACAAGCTGGATGCGATGATTCAGAAAAATCCGAATATGGAACTATTGTACAGGACTTTAGGACTGGACATCAACTAATTGAAACATGAACAACAACGTTCAAACCGAAATCGACGCGTGTTATTTGTACAGGAAACTGGCAGAAAATGAAAAGGACCCGATCATAGCCGATGTTTTTTTTCAGATGAGTGCTATTGAGAAAGTACATGCAGAAGCTTTTGCAACGCGAGCCGGGTTTAGCTTAGAAAACCTCATTAAGCCTTCGTGGAGAGCAAAAACACTGAATACAATTGGAAAAATCTTCGGTTATGACACTGTTTTGGGGGCATTGATGGATACGGAGAAAAGCCTTTCATCGGCGATAATTTCCACCAAGAAAAGAAACAAGATGGAAATAACCGGGTCGGAAACCAACCATGTAAAGATCCTTCGTTCCATCCTCGAAAAAGACGAAAATGCAACCATGACGCAGTTTTCGAAATTTGAAAGGCAACACAAATCCCCTGGAGGAAATGCCGTACGCGCTGCCGTTTTAGGCGGAAACGACGGATTGGTATCCAATTTCAGTCTGGTGATGGGTATTGCCGGTGCAACTGTAGGACAGCAGGGTGTATTGCTGGCTGGTGTGGCAGGTTTGCTGGCCGGGGGGCTGTCCATGGCATTGGGCGAATGGATTTCGGTCAAAAGTTCGCAGGAATTGCACGAGAATCAGATGCAGGTGGAAATGGATGAATTGGTAACAAATCCGGACGGTGAAAGGGATGAAATCGCTCTGATTTATAGGGCAAAAGGCATACCTGAAGAGCAGGCACTTCAGATGGCAGAAACGATCATGAGCGACAAGGACCAAGCACATCAATTTCTGGTCAGAGAAGAATTGGGTATCAATCCGGATGAATTGGAAGGTTCGGCCATGGAAGCGGCGATCTATTCCTTTGTTTTGTTTTCGATTGGTGCCGTCATCCCGGTCATTCCATTCATCTTTACCAACGGCCTGAAAGCCATTTTATTAAGTGTTGGCATGAGTGCTGCCGGGCTTTTCCTGATTGGAGGAGCAATAACGCTTTTCACTGGTAAAAGCGTATGGTTTTCTGGTTTCAGGCAAGTCTTTTTTGGTTTGGCAGCGGCGGCTATCACGTTTGCAATCGGGCATTTTATCGGGGTTGCAGTAGGTTGACAAAGTATCTGTAGTATTAGTTTCTAAGAATATAAAAAATAAAAAAGTATGAAAACAGCAAAAATCATTACCGAAAAAGGTGACATGAAGGTGGAATTTTACGAGCAAGACGCTCCAAAAACGGTTGCAAACTTTATCAAACTGGCCGAAAGTGGCTTTTACGATGGATTAACCTTCCACCGCGTCATTCCCAACTTCGTGATTCAGGGTGGCTGCCCGAACGGCACCGGTGCCGGTGGTCCCGGTTATACCATTTCCTGTGAACTGACCGGCGGCAATCAATACCACGACCGCGGGGTACTGTCCATGGCACACGCAGGTCGCAACACGGGCGGCTCCCAGTTTTTCATCTGTCATTCCCGCGACAACACCGCTCATTTGGACCGCAACCACACCTGCTTTGGCCGTGTTGTTGAAGGCCTGGAAGTCATCGACAAAATCCGCGGTGGTGATGAAATCATCAAAATTGAAATCTCAGAATAAGGGATGATTCAATAGGCTGCCAATCTCTACGTTGCACCTTGCTTGTCGATCCTCACGTACCAAAGTACGCTCCGGTACGACTTCACAAGCTGCGCCTTGACCTTGACACCCTATTAAACCATCCCCCCTGAAACAACAAAGGCTGTATCATTTTGGTTTGATACAGCCTTTGTTATGCTTTTAAGAAACTTATTTGAATGGACGATTTAGGACAGCCATTTTAATGGCTGTGACCGCCGCTTCATCCCCCTTGTTACCATGGATACCACCGGCACGGTCGATGGATTGTTGCATGGTGTCGTTGGTCAAGAGGCCAAAAATAAATGGAATTTTTTCAGTCAGGTTCAATTGCATGATTCCTTGTGTCACACCGGAACAAACATACTCAAAATGCGGTGTATCCCCACGAATGACACAGCCAAGAACAATGACTGCATCCAAGTCGCTTCCATCAGCAATCACTCTGGCTCCGAAAACCAGTTCGAAACTACCTGGTACCCATTTGACAACGATATTCGAAGGTTTGACACCATTGGTGGTCAAAGTATTTATAGCCCCGTCAAGAAGTTTGGAAGTAATCTCATAGTTCCATTCAGCAACAACAATGCCGACCTTCATGGCTGAAGCGTCGGGCATCGTGGTCGGATCGTAATCCGAAAGATTGTGGTATTGGGTAGCCAATTATTTCTTTGCTTTAGCGCGTTCGATAAAACGATCGATGTCCATACCTTCCTGTGAAAGCGGATAACGTTCTTTCAACTGTTCATAAATTTTCAAAGCCTTGCCCCATTTTTCCAGCGCTTCGTACGCACGGCCGGCTTTCATCAGATAGATGGGAGCCAACAGTTCGTTCTTAGCTTCGGCAGCCTTTTCAAAATAGCCGACAGCTTTGTTCAGATCGCCCATTTCAACATAACAGTCACCGATGGCACCTTTGATGGCAGGAGAAACCATGATGTCGCCGGCATTGCTGCGACCTAAATAATCGGCAGCTTTTTCGAAGTTGCCCATGTTCTTGTAGCAAAGACCGGCATAAGCGGCAGCCAGTTTGGCAGTCTTGGTTACACTGTAATCGTCGATGATGCCTTCGAAGCCTATGTATTCGGCACCGTCACCGTTCAAAGCGAGTTGGAACGAATCCATGGCAAAATATTGTTCGCCGATATAAATCATTTCCTGAGCAGTTTTCTCTCTGGGAACCAAATAACTATGACGGAAATAGATAATGCCACCAACCACGACGACAATGACTGCCAATGCGATCAGCAGATTTTTTTGATTTTTTTCGATGAATTGTTCGGAACGGCTCAGCGCTTCATTAACTTGTTGCAATTCGTCTTTACCTTCTTGGTTGCTTGTTGACATATCTGTTGGACTTAGGGTTGAATGGTTCGTAAATTTTTAGTGTACAAAAGTACATTAATTCATTTGATTCCCAAATTTATCCCTGATTTTTTCTACATTTGTGTAAGGAAAACGCTATCCGGAGGCCCAATGCAACTGACTCAACTCACCGTCCTGAATTTTAAGAACATCCGGGAAGCCACACTGGCCTTTTCGCCCGGTATCAATTGTTTTTTCGGGAAAAATGGGGAAGGCAAGACCAACCTGCTGGATGCCGTTTATTACCTTTCCTTCTGCAAGAGTCATTCCAACCCCGTTGATTCTCAAAACATCACCCATGATGCCGATTTTTTCATGCTTCAGGCACTGTATCAGGAAGGTGATCGGGAGGAAGAAATCTACTGCGGCATGAAACGGCGACAACGGAAAATATTCAAACGCAACAAAAAAGAATACGAACGGCTTTCCGACCACATCGGTCGGATTCCGCTGGTTTTGATTTCACCCTCCGACGAAGAGCTCATCCGCGAGGGCAGCGAGGAACGCCGTCGATTCATGGACATGGTGATTTCCCAGTACGACCATGCCTATATGGAAGCCCTCATCAATTACAACAAAGCCTTGGCACAACGGAATGCGTTGCTCAAGGAAGAAGGTTTCGCAGACGAGGCCCTATGGGATTTGTACGAAGAAATGATGACCCGCGAAGCCACCCTCGTTTTTCAAAAAAGACAAGCATTCGTAGACGTCTTCTCCCCCGTTTTCGAAAAATATTACCAACAAATATCCGGAGGCAAAGAGACCATCCTATTGAACTATTCCTCTCATCTTCAAACAAGTGATCTTGTAATTCGACTCCGTGGAAGTCGTCAGCGCGACAGCATCCTTGGTTACACGACCGTAGGCATTCACAAGGACGATTTGGACATGGAACTGGACGGTTATCCCATCAAACGGGTCGGTTCACAAGGACAAAACAAGAGCTATTTGATTGCCCTGAAGTTGGCGCAATTCATCTTTTTAAAAAAAGCGGGGAACACCACACCTATCTTATTGTTGGACGATTTATTCGACAAACTGGACGCCAAACGGGTGGAACGCATCATTAAGTTGGTTTCGGGCGATGAATTCGGACAGATTTTCATTACGGACACCAACCGGGAGAATCCTGAACATCTGCTTCAACGCACCCACGGAAGTTACCGAATCTTTCTGGTGGAGGACGGTGCCATCACGCAGACAGAATCATGAGAAAGCGCGAAGCACAATCCCTGTCGGAAATTCTGGTTGAATCCCTCAAAAATCTTCAAATTGACGGAAAAATCCATGAAACACACATCATAGATGCTTGGTCCGAAGTCGTCGGCCCTGTCATTGCGGCGCATACAGGCAACAAATACGTGTCACGCAGGGTTTTATATGTTCAGATGGATACACCCATCATCCGAAGCGAATTGCAGATGATGCGCCAGAGTTTGGTGGAAAGACTGAATAAAGCAGCCGGGGCAGACACCATCAAAGACATCGTCTTTAGGTAACCTGCCCACTGCCCTTTTTATTTATCCAGTACGGTAGCCCGTTTGGTACGGGTTGCCACTTCGACACCCTCGGTCAGCGTCACATCGTCTTCCTGCAGTATCTTCCAGAAAGCATCCTCACCCAGCATGTTGCGGGCAATATAGGCTTTAAGCTGCGTGATTACCAGCGGAAAGGAACCCTGTATGAAGGCGGGACGTCCCAGAACACCGCGTTCAGCAGCATAATCAATGAACGGTGTGATAAGATCCTGGTCATCCAAATAGGAGGAGAGTTTATTCGCAGTATTGAATACTTTCAGGGAATCCCTGTTTGCATCGGTGAAGGCAAAAGCATAGCCGTAAATAATCCCTTTGCTGGCCGCTTTGTTGTACCAGCTGGTCATGCCTGAAGTATCCAAAGGCACGAAAAAGTCCGGAATGATACCACCGCAACCGTACACTGTCCGACCACCTGCCGTCTTGAATTTAAGGTGCTTGTTCACCTTGATGCTGTCCATGGTGTCGAATTCCCCTTTCAGATAGCGGTTCATAATGTCGTTCTGATAATTCATATCGGAACCTTTGGTGTAGGGTTTCTGAATGCAACGACCCGACGGAATGTAAAACCGAGCGATGGTTAGGCGTACCGCCGAACCGTCACGGAAAGGTATTTCATTCTGAACCAGGCCTTTGCCAAACGTTCTGCGACCAACAATGAAACCTCGGTCGTTGTCCTGGATGGCTCCGGTCAGGATTTCACTGGAGGAAGCGGAGAATTCGTCCGTCAGAATAACCAATGGATTGGATTGGAAAGAGCCTTTACCGTTGGAATAAACATCTTCTCTCGGATAACTTTTACCTTGGGTATACAAAATCAAACGGTTGGCCGGTAGGAATTCGTTGGCGATTTCGAGCGCGGGCTCCATCAGACCACCGGTATTACCACGCAAATCGATGATGAATTTGGTGCATTTCTGCTGACGAAGGAAAAGCATGGCCTGAATAAATTCAGTATGGGCGTTTCGTCCGAAATTGCTCATCTTGATGTAACCGATTTCCCGGCCGATGCGATAGCGCGCATCTACACTATACAAAGGAATGTCACCGCGTGTAATGGTATAGGTGAGCATACGTGCGGTGCGGTGCCTGTAAACGGAAACTTTGACGATCGTTCCTTTCTTTCCGCGCAGCGTCTTCAGTACCAAATCATTGCTAAGCGATCTACCAACAAAGTTCTTACCGTTTATTTTTACGATTTTATCTCCCGGTTGCACGCCTGCATTCTCGGAAGGACCGTTTGCCACGACGGCAACGACACGGGCCGTATCGTCCTGAATGTTGAACTGAATGCCGACCCCACTAAAGCTACCTTCAATTTCTTCATTGGCGGAAACCACGTCCTTGGCTGGGAAATAAACTGAATGGGGGTCCAGTTCGCCCAAAATTTGCGGGAGCACGTCTTCGACAATTTTGGCCTGATCGACCGTATCCACGTATTTTTCATCAATCAACGACAGAAGCGCGTTGATCTTGTTCATGTACTTTCCGTCATTTTTCCCAGAACGGTTGGACAACAACGTTCCGATCACCATACCGATCACTATGCAGAGGGCCATGAAAATGGGCACCCAGACCCTGCTGTTATTTGTCGTTTTCATCTGTCAAGTTTTTTTTGTCACAAAATACTACGTCAATACCGGCTCTTCCGAGCAACTCCAAGCCATCCAGCATATGATACAGTTCACCATAGACTACACGTACGATACCTGCCTGAATGATCAGTTTGGCGCATTCGATGCAGGGGGACGCCGTTACATAAAGTGTTGCCCCATCGCTGCTGTTGTGCGAACGTGCCACTTTGGTGATGGCATTTGCTTCCGCATGCAACACGTACGCTTTGGTCTTGTTGAATTCATCCTCACAGACGTTTTCAAAGCCCGAAGGCGTTCCGTTGTAACCGTCGGAAATGATCATCTTGTCCTTGATGAGCAAGGCTCCGACCTTCCGACGTTCGCAATAGGAATTTCCGGCCCAAATCTGAGCCATATGCATATACCGTCTATCCAGTAAATCCTGTTTATCGTTTTTAATCTCCATCGTAGTTTATTTCAGGATACCGTTCTTGCGAAGCAAAGCCTCAATACCGGGTTCCTGCCCGCGAAAACGTTTGTAGAGCACCATCGGGTTTTCCGTACCTCCTTTTGACAAAATGTTCTGGCGGAAAGAAGCGGCGGCTTCGGTATCAAAAATCTTGTTTCTGGTCAAATAAGCGTAGGCGTCTGCGTCCAGCACTTCAGCCCATTTGTAACTGTAATAGCCTGCGGCATAGCCACCTGCAAAAATATGGTCGAAGGCGGTGCTCATCATGCATTCAGCCGGCATGGGCAGCACGATGGCCTTGGCCCAGGCTTGCTTTTCGAACGTGGCGGCATCACCGTCGAAATCAGTATTGAGACCGTTCCAAGCCATGTCCAGATAACCGAAGCTCAGTTGACGCATACACAAAGTCCCCACATTGTAGTTTTCGGCAGCCTTTATTTTTTCGACGAGTTCGAACGGTAGCTTTTCACCGGTCTGGTAATGCACGGCGAAACCATCCAGAAATTCTTTTTCGGATGCCCAGTTTTCCATGACTTGCGAAGGCAGTTCCACAAAATCGCGGTACACATTGGTACCAGCCTGCGAACGGTAATTGACATTGGAAAACATGCCGTGCAGGGAATGGCCGAATTCGTGCAGGAAGGTGGTCACTTCGTCGTAAGTGAGCAAGGCAGGTTTGTCGGCGGTCGGCTTGGTAAAGTTCATCGTGATGCTGACCTGCGGACGGTGGTCCTTGCCGTTGAGGCGGTATTGTTCGTTCATGTCGCTCATCCAGGCGCCCTGACGTTTGCTGGCGCGGGGGAAAAAATCGGTGTAGAGCACTGCCAGGAATTGGCCGTCCTTGTCATAAACTTCGTAGGGCGTCACTTCCTTGTTCCAAACCGGGATGGCGGGATTCTTTTTGAAGGTGATGCCGTAGAGCTTGGTCGCTAGGCCGAAAACGCCGTTTTGTACGTTTTCCAGTTTGAAGTAGGGGCGCAGAATTTCGTCATTGATGCTGAACTTGGCACTTTTCAGTTTTTCGGAATAGAAGCTCCAGTCCCAAGGTTGTATATCGATGTTTTGACCTTCCTTCCCGATGGCGAAACCCTGTACGGCGGCCAGTTCTTCCTTGGCGACAGGCATGTATGCGGCTGCCAGTTTGTCCAGCAACTTGTAAACCGCTTCGGGCTTTTCAGCCATGCGGCGTTGCAGGGCATAAGAGGCATAGGAATCGTAGCCCAGCAGGACAGCCATTTGACGACGGGCATTCACCATTTCTTTGATGACAGGACGGTTGTCGAATTCTCCACTCATGGCTCTGGTATTGTATGCCAGATAGGTTTCGTGACGCAAATCGCGATTTTCGGCATATTTCATCAATGCTCCATAACTTGGAGCGGAAAGATCGAACAAATAACCTTCCTTGCCTTTTTCCTTGGCTCTGGCAGCTGCTGCGGCCAATTGTCCGTCGGGCAAGCCCTTCAGTTCGTTCTTGTCGGTGATACGTTTTTCCCAAGCGTTGGTTGCCTTAAGGGAATTCTGATGAAACTTTTCGGACAGACTGCTCAGCTTGATGGTCAGGTCCTGAAACTTGATGCGGTCGGCACCCTTGAGGTCGGCGCCGCTGAGGACGAAATCCAACCAAGCATCTTCGAGCAACTTATTCTGATCGAGGGAAAGGCTCAATGACTGGCGTTGTTCGTAAACGACCTTCACACGGGAAAAGAGTTCGGCATTCATGGAAATCTCGCTGCTGTGACGGGCGGACAGTTCAGCAATTTTAGAGGCAAGCTCCATGATGGCATCGTTGCTTTCGCTGCCGTTCAGGGTATAGAATACGGCTGAAACGTCGTGCAGCAGTTCTCCCGAATGTTCGAGTGCCACAATCGTATTTTCGAAGGTCGGCGCGGCTTTGCTGGCGGTGATTTTAGCGATTTCAGCCTTTTGTTGGGCAAAGCCTTTTTCGAAGGCCGGCATGAAATGCTCAATTTTTACTTTGTCGAACGGAAAGGTTTCGTGCGGGGTTTTGTACGCCGATAAAAACGGATTGGCCGCTTCTGCGGAAGCTCCGGTCAGTATGAGAGTCATAAGCAACAATCGTAAGAGTTTCATATTCAACGTTTCAATGGGGTGATCGTATGGAAAACAAAGCATCAGACAGCATTCCAAGATAGGCCTCCAGAAAGGCAGGCTCCGTACGAATCAGGTAAACCAACGAGCGCCTATCCACCGTTAAGGTGCTACAGACGGTCAAGGTAGTGGCTTCAGAAGTATGTGCCTTCTGCTCACCGAATATGCCTTTCCAGGACAAAAGCGCTGGCCCGGTGAGAATGCTTTCTCCCGATTCGTCTTTCAGGTAGGCTTGTCCCTGCAGCAGATAGACCAGACCGTTTATGGGTGAATGGTAGGCGAAAAGGAGGTCTTTTTCCTGAAAATGCTCAAAATCCAAACTGATTTTCGGCACCAACGAAAACAGGGCATCTTTTTCAATCTCCTTGAAAAGAGGTAGTTGTGTAAATATATCAAACGTTGACATCGATGATTCGTCTGGATTTTCCGGTTCAAAGAACCTATTGAAAAATTAAGGCGAAAGTACATATTTATCCCGACAAAACACGTTACATTTGCTGAAAAAAAGATGGAATTCAATCTGAAGGAAGTACTTAGCGCATTCGTGGTCCTGTTCGCCATCATCGACATCATAGGCTCCATACCCGTCATTGTGGATCTGCAGCAACGTCAGGGCAGGATCAAGGCAGCCAAAGTCAGCCTGATTTCATTCGTGACAATGGTTACTTTTCTGATAGCCGGAGAAGCCATACTCAAATTGTTCGGTGTCAACGTTTCCTCTTTTGCCGTGGCGGGAGCCCTCGTTATTTTTGTCGTAGCCGTCGAAATGACGTTCGATGTGCGAATTATGAAATACGAAGGCCCTTCTGAAACCTCCTACATCGTTCCGCTGGTATTCCCCCTCATTGCAGGCGCAGGTGCCTTCACCGCCCTGCTTTCGCTTCGTGCGGAATACAACATTTTGAACATCATTATTGCACTGGCCCTAAACATGGGCTTCGTCTATCTGGTTTTAAAAGCTACCGGTACGATTGAAAAAATCATCGGTAAAGGCACCATATATATACTTCGTAAATTTTTCGGCATTATTCTGTTGGCCATTGCCGTTAAATTGTTCACCAGCAATTTGGACCCGTTGCTGAACGGGTTGTCCCTAGCCAAGAACACGGAGATCATCCGTCAGTTGCTGGAAGCGGGACGTTAAGTAGTCAAAAGTTTGAAAACATACCGGCAGAGGCACTATTTGTTGGTAAAAAAAGAAATTTTTACTTCCGATTGTCATTTCAATTCCGTATTTTCGTTCAAAAATCAATACCATGAGTTATCTGAAATTCGACAAGACCCTCATGATCAATCTCGAGCAGTCTTTGTCAAAGGAAATGCTCCGGACCAACAAATCGGGCGCCTACAGCTACTCTACCATCGTGGACTGCAACACCCGTAAATACAACGGATTGTTGGTTGTTCCCCTGCCCGAACTGGATGGAGAGAATCACGTCCTGGTTTCCTCACTCGACACCACTGTCATCCAGCACGGATCGGAATTCAACCTGGGCATTCACAAGTTTCCCGGAGAGAGCTACAGCCCCAAGGGTCACAAATACATCCGACAGTACGAATGCGACGCAAACCCGTCCACCATTTACCGCGTCGGCGGCGTTATTCTTTCTAAGGAGCTCATTTTTGTTTCCCACGAAAACAGGGTATTGATCAAATTCACCCTACTGGAGGCTCATTCCCCCACCCGACTTCGGTTCAAACCCTTCCTGGCATTCCGCAGGGCCGACCAACTTTGCCTGGAGAATTCCGTGCTGGACAAAACCGTTGAAAAGGTGGATAATGGCGTGAAAATGTGCTTGTATGCCGGTTATCCGGAACTTAGCATGCAGCTCTCCCATAAAAATGAGTTCGTATCAGCATCCAATTGGTACAAAGATATCGAATACCCAAAGGAACAAGAAAGAGGCTATGCCTTTCACGAAGACCAATACGTGCCCGGTTATTTTGAAGTGGCTATCAAACCAAAAGAAAGCATTTATTTCTCCGCCGGTACAACGCCTTTGGCTCCAAGGCGCATGAAGCATTTGTTTGAGGAAGAAGCTGCCATCCGCACTCCCCGAGACAACTTCACTAACTGTCTGAAAAATGCAGCCTATCAGTTTTATAATAAACACGATGACGGTCAGCGTTACATTCTGGCAGGTTACCCTTGGTTCAAATACAGGGCCAGGGACATGTTCATTGCCTTGCCGGGTTGCACCATAGCGGCCAAGGATGCCGGGCTTTTTACCGCCATCATGAAAACCGGCATCAAAGCAGTCCGGAATTTCATCGAAGGCAAACCCTTGGATTGTAAAATCACCGAAATTGATTCACCGGATGTACTGCTCTGGTTCATCCGTGCCGTTCAGGAATATGCCCGCCATGCGAGTATCGAAGCTTGTGCCGCCGAATACGGAAAAGTGGTGCTGGAAGTACTGGATTTCATTAAAAGACAAGGGCATCCGAATCTGTTCCTTCATGAAAACGGCCTGCTATACTCCAATGGCAAGGATTTACCGGTTAGTTGGATGAACTCCATGCAATACGGTAAACCGTTAGTCCCACGATCTGGTTATTTGGTTGAATTCAATGCCTTATGGTACAACGATTTACTCTTTGGCGCTGAATTGGCTGTGACGCTGGGAAAAACCACCGTTTCCGATGCTTATGTCAAATTGACTGAAAAAGTCAAGGTCAGTTTCAATAAAGTCTTCCTTAATTCGTATGGGTATCTTTTCGATTATGTGAACGACGACCCCAAGGATTTCAGTGTCCGGCCCAACATGATTTTCGCTGTTGCCCTGGAACATTCTCCACTTGAACGCATGCAGCAGAAGTCCGTTCTTGATTTCGTCACCAAAGAATTACTTACTCCCAAAGGACTGCGCACCTTGAGTCCTAAAAGCGGCGGTTACAACCCGACCTTCGAAGGTAATGAAGAACAACGTACCCGGGCCTACCATCAGGGAACTGCATGGCCTTGGCTTATCGGTCCGTATCTGGAAGCGTACCTGAAAGTTTACAAATTCAGCGGCATCAGCTTTGCGCAACGAATTATCTACGGGTTTGAAGAAGAATTGGCGGACCGCGGCATCGGCACCATTTCCGAACTGTTTGACGGAAATCCGCCGTATCGTGGACGTGGTGGCGTATCCTATGCCATGAGTGTCGGTGAAATCCTGCGGATTCATCGCTTAGTTAAAAACATGATCAACACCATAGATTCGACTATATGAGAGCACTGATGTTCGGATGGGAGTTCCCCCCGCATATCCTGGGTGGCTTGGGAACAGCCAGTTACGGGCTGACCAGAGGGATGTCCCTGCAACCGGATTTGGATATCGTTTTTGTCATACCCAAACCCTATGGCGATGAAGACCAAAGTTTCCTCAAGATCATAGGCGCCGGAAACACGCCCATTGTTTGGCGCGATCCAAGCTTCGAAACTGTGAAGAACAGGTTGGGCGCCTTTATGGACCCACAGGAATATTTCGAACTCCGAAACCACCTTTACGCCGATTTCAACTATATGAATGTGAACGACTTGGGGTGCATTGAGTTTTCAGGCCGATACCCCGACAATTTGCTGGAGGAAATCAACAATTATTCCATATGTGCAGGTGTTATCGCCCGAAGGGAACAATACGATGTCATCCATTCCCACGATTGGCTGACCTATCCGGCAGGCATTCATGCCAAAAATGTGAGCGGAAAACCTTTAGTCATCCATGTGCATGCCACCGACTTCGACCGCAGCCGCGGTCAGGTGAACCCTCAAGTGTACAGCATCGAAAAGAACGGGATGGACCATGCGGACCACATCATCTGCGTTAGCAACCTAACCAGAGACACCGTCATCAGCAAATACCATCAACATCCGAACAAGGTCACCACCGTACACAACGCTGTGGAACCAGTAAGTGCCTCTATCGAAGCCATCAAGCCGATTCGCTGCGGTGACAAGGTCGTCACCTTCCTGGGCCGCATCACCATGCAGAAAGGACCGGAATATTTTGTGGAAGCTGCTGCCAAAGTACTTACCAAAACCAAAAACGTTCGGTTTGTCATGGCTGGCAGTGGCGATATGATGGAAGCCATGATTCGTCTGGCCGCCAAACGGGGCATTTCCGATCGATTCCATTTCCCAGGCTTTATGAAAGGGAACCAAGTTTATGAGATGCTGAAATCCAGCGATGTATACATCATGCCTTCCGTCTCAGAGCCCTTCGGAATTTCACCTTTGGAAGCCATGCAGGTCGGTGTTCCCACCATCATTTCCAAACAGTCCGGTTGTGCCGAGATCCTCGACAACGCCATCAAGACCGACTACTGGGACATCGATGCCATGGCAGATGCCATCTATTCCATCATAACCTATCCTGCCATGTACGAATTCCTAAGGGATGAAGGCAAAAAAGAGGTCGATGAAATCAAATGGGAATATGCCGGCCAAAAAGTACGTGACATCTACAACCGTGTTTGTGGGCGATAAACAAGTCAGAAACTGAAAAAATTATACATTATGAAGACCATCTGCTTCTACTTCCAGATCCATCAGCCTTTCCGGCTTAAACGATATCGTTTCTTCGACATCGGCAACGATCACTATTATTACGACGATTTCAGCAATGAAAGCATACTTCAGAGGGTTGTAGAAAACTCCTTTATACCTGCCAACAAGTTGTTGCTGGAAATGATCGAAGCCAACAAAGGCAAGTTTAAAGTGTCCTTTTCCATTTCGGGGGTTGCCTTGGATCAGTTGGAAATGCACGCGCCCGAAGTCATTGACAGCTTCCGACAACTTGCCAAGACCGACTGCGTTGAATTCCTGGCAGAAACCTATGCCCATTCCCTGTGCAGTCTTAAAGACCCCGACGAATTCAAGGCTCAGGTGGAACAACACAGCAAACGCATCGAAAACTTGTTTGGCAAGAAACCCAAAGTGTTCCGCAACACCGAGCTGATCTATTCCGACGAAATCGGACAAATGGTGGCCGATATGGGTTACAAGACCATCATTACGGAAGGAGCCAAGCATATATTAGGCTGGAAGAGTCCGAATTTCGTTTACCAGAGTGCCATAAATCCTCATGTGAAACTTTTGCTGAAAAACAGCAAGTTGAGCGACGATATTTCCTTCCGTTTCTCCAACCACGGCTGGGATGGCTATCCGCTCACTGCGGACAAGTTCATCGACTGGATTCGGCGCATACCCGAAAACGAACAATTGGTGAATCTGTTCATGAATTACGAGACTTTCGGCAATATGCAGGTACGCGAAACAGGCATTTTCGAATTCCTCAAAGCTTTACCAAAATTCGCAGAACAGAAAGGAATCACCTTCTCTACCCCTTCCGAAGTGGCCGCCAAACTGAAACCGGCGGAAGCTTTGCCTGTACCTTACCCGATTTCGTGGGCCGATGAAGAACGCGACGTAAGTGCCTGGCTTGGAAATACTCTGCAGCAGGAAGCTTTCAATAAAATATACAGTCAGACCGAACGTATGCGGAAGTCCAGAGACCGTCGACTGAATCAGGACTGGCTCTACCTGCAAACCAGCGATCATTTCTTCTACATGAGTACCAAACGCAGCTCAGACGGCGCCTTGCATCAACACTTCAGCCCCTATGAATCACCGTTTGAGGCCTTCACCAACTACATGAACGTGGTCAGCGACTTCTGCAAACGCGTGGACGCGCAATACCCAAGCAGCGTCGGCAACGAAGAACTCCACTCCCTACTCACCACTATCGAGAACCAGGAACTGACCATTGAGAAACTGGAATGCGAAATCAAGCAACTTAAAGCCAAACCTTTGAAAGCCAAGGTCACTCCAAAAAAATAAATCGTCCAAACGAAACAAACTGAAAGAAGCTGTCCTACAAACTGAAAGAAGCTGTCCTACAAACTGAAAGAAGCTGTCCTACAAACTGAAAGAAGCTGTCCTTATGGACAGCTTCTTTCATATAGAGAGATTAAGGCGGTTATCGCTTCTTCGAATAGATAACCTTGAGTTGCATCGGGCGTGTCGGGTGATTGCCGCCCTGTATCTTGACGGCAGCAGGTGAAATGACATGCTCGATCCGGACAGATTCACTATCCGCATTTTTAACTGTAGAGACAGGGATGAGCAGCATCTCCGTAAAGGGTTTGAACGCTTTCGATGCGTCAGTTGATGTGGAATCCGTCATATGACGAATCATCTTCTGGGCATAATAGCTCAGGTCAAAGACGTAATTGAGTGAATCCGGATTATAATCGGCAACGAAGGAATACAAACCATCGTTCAGTTCGAAACCGCTGAAAAAAGCATTGGCTTTGGATGCATCGATGAGCAACATGGAGGCAGGAGGAGCCAAAGCATAATCTTTTGTGTCATCTACCTGAGTGGCATTAACATACAGCTTCATTCCATTGACCGTTTTGCCGGATAGCAACCTGCCTGTCTGAAACAAGGTATCGGGCAACGACACTTTCGTAAACATACCACCGGGTGCATAGACATAATTGAACAAATCGGAGGTAGTGGGATTCAGGTAACTCAGGAGGTCAGGATGTTCGGCACGGTTGATCTGACGAACTTCTTTGTTGACAGGGAAATAGGAAGCACCGATGACCGACGAGTCGCGTGCGGTCTTGCCAGTTGAATTACTATACAAAACGGTGTTGTAGCACATCTCCAGTTCCGAATGGGTGATATACAACAAACTGCCATTGCCATAATCGGTAGTGACATAGATACCGTTGAAATAGTTGTTGAACGCAGAAGGTTTGGCAAATTTTTCAGGATTGCTCCTGTTCTCTGCTAAAAAAATTTGTTTGCACCAGGCCGTATCGAGCGGCAGGCGAAGCGCCGGACTATAACTGGATAAAGCCTTGGCTGAATCGGATGTCGAGAAATCACCTGTCGTGAAGGTGCCTGAAGCTATCAATATGGATTTGCTCGTATAATCAGCAGGATTGACAGTGGAACCGTATGGTGCAGCCGCATCCAGCGGACTTTTATCCAGATACCAGACATTCAAGTGGTGCACGGTAGTGGAATCACCAAACCAACTGTTGTAATAAAGGTACATGTAGGCAGAGTCGATTTTGCTCACATCATCCGGGAACTTGAAATTGAACGGGCAATACAGCTGAGCCATGAAATCGGACTTGATGGTGCCGTACGTCGGATCAGTGAATTCGCCCAACACAGCTAGGGAATTACGGAGATAGACACTGTCCTGAAGAATGGTTTCCGTCTGAACCGGTACAGTAATTGGATAAACGGAGATTTTATCCTGGTCGGGTTGCATGGAACCACCGATGGTATTGCCATCCACACAGGAAAAAAGAGCGGCAGACACTAATAATCCGCAGAAAAGGGAAAGAAAAGTCTTCTTCATCAAAGCAAAATCATTGTTCCAGAATCTGGTTGTAAAAATCGTCAAAGGCATCAACATACGTTTCAGCAGATTGATAGCTTAGAAAGGGTTTACCGGAGGCTTCAGCCGCTTCGCGCACCTGAGGATCCATTTCCGGACTACCCTGAATGATACCGTCGGAATAACGAAAAGCCAGTTTGTTGAGTGATGCAAAGTCTATGTCACCGTCCAAATCGGTCAGGTCGGATTCCGAAATGCCGTCCAACATCAGTTTCTTGGCGAAATAAGAACGGAAAGGACGTTTGAAGCCATTATCATAGGACGAAAAAACGACTTTTGAATCTCTAAAGCAAGGATCGTCGGCGAATGCACGTTTTATATAGAGCGGCGCCAGGGAAGTAATCCAGCCATGGCAATGGACCACATCGGGAACCCACCTCAATTTGCGGACCGTTTCGATGACACCACGTACGAAAAAGATGCTGCGGTCATCGTTGTCTTCGAATTCAACTCCGTTGTCATCGGCTATCGTATTCTTGCGCTGAAAAAAGTCATCATTGTCGATGAAATATATCTGCATGCGGGCGGACTGGATGGAAGCGACCTTGATGATGAGCGGATAATCGTTGTCATCAATAATCATGTTCATGCCAGAAAGGCGTATGACTTCGTGTAGTTGGTTCCGACGTTCATTAATGTTTCCGTAGCGGGGCATGAAGGTGCGGATTTCCTTGCCTTTTTCCTGAATACCCTGCGGTAGATCACGACAAATAGTGGCAATTTCGGACTCTGGCAGATAAGGAAAAATTTCTTGACTGATAAAGAGAACCTTGGTGGGTTTCATAATTGGCTACTTCTCGTGTAAATTGAGTACAAAGATACTAAAAAAAAAAACGAATATCTGCAAGTAAATTGCCGATTGTTTCGCCGTTTGACATTTATTTAGTTTTTTTGCAACCCCTTATGATTCGCTCCAAAAGCCGTATTTAAGGGTTTCACCGACTAACTATTGAATTGTATGAAGATCATCCATACCATAGCAGAACTGAGAGCGCATTTGGAGGAGTACAAATCCATCGGGCAATATATTGGCCTGGTTCCCACCATGGGTGCCCTGCATGAAGGACATATCCGCTTGGTGGAACGCTGTGTTCAGGAGAATGCGATTTGCGTGGTAAGCATTTTTGTAAACCCCACCCAGTTCAACGACAAGAACGACCTTCTATTTTACCCGCGCACACCCGAACAGGATGCCGAAATGCTACGAAAAGCAGGTTGCAAATACGTATTCATGCCTTCAGTGGAGGAAATGTACCCGGAGCCTGATACACGTCTATTTCATTTCGGATCGTTGGAAACGGTGATGGAAGGCAGCTTTCGTCCCGGTCATTTCAACGGTGTGGCGCAGATTGTGAGCAAACTGTTCGATGCCGTGAAGCCAGACCGCGCCTACTTTGGCGAAAAGGATTTCCAGCAGCTGGCCATCATTCGTAAAATGACCAAAGACATGAATTATCCGATTGAAATCGTAGCCTGCCCCATTGTCCGCGAAAAGGACGGTCTGGCCATGAGCAGCCGAAATCGGAGACTTTCCTCCCAGGAACGTGAAAAAGCCCCTCAAATAGCCCAACTATTATCCAAAAGTACTACCTTTGACCCTGTAAAAAGCATTCAGGATACGATTTCCTATGTGACGAAGGGCCTTGCAGAAGATCCGACTTTCAAACTGGAATATTACGAAATCGTGGACGGTGATACGCTTCAGCCTGTGGAGAACTGGGATGATTCCGGCTACATCGTAGGTTGCATCGCTGTTTTTTGCGGTACTGTACGACTGATTGACAACATCCTATATAAATAATATCTGTATAAAAAATCATGCTGATAGAAGTAGTCAAATCGAAAATTCACCGTGTTCGGGTGACNGAAGCCAACCTGAACTANATCGGTAGCATCACCATTGACGAAGACCTGATGGATGCGGCGAACATNATCGCCAACGAACGGGTTTACATCGTCAATAACAACAACGGAGAACGTTTCGACACGTATGTGATTCGCGGCGAACGCGGTTCGGGCACCATTTGTCTGAACGGAGCTGCAGCCAGGTTGGTGCAGCCTGACGACATTGTCATCATCATGGCGTATGCCCAAATGGATGCCCAGGAAGCCAAGACCTTCAAGCCTGCCATTGTTTTCCCGGATTCCAGAACCAACAAAATCGTCTGATTCACTTCGGCGTACCGGAAAAGCCCTTTTCGGAATACGCGGGCATTTTCCAACTTTTCGCACAATATGTTTTTTTTCCCTCCCCGTTTATTACACGCCGTCCTGCTGTTTGGGCTTTTGCTGATTGGACAAAGTTCAGTCTCCCAAGTATTGGTCCGTCAAAAAACACCAACCTCCTACCTCGAATCGGATCGTGTAGCTCCGAATGCGTTTGATTTGCCCATGCGGATAAGTCCTGAACTTGCCGGAGGCTTTGCTGAACTCAGAATCAACCACCTGCATTCCGGCGTGGATTTTAAAACTCAAAAACGTGTCGGTGTTCAAATTTACGCGCCTGCAGACGGATGGGTTTCCCGCATACGGATCAGCAGTTTCGGTTTCGGGTATGCCCTCTATCTAGACCATGCCAATGGTTTCACCACCGTTTACGGACACTTGCAAGCCTATGCAGAGCCCATTGCTTCTGTTGCCTCAAGCATGCAATACAAGCAGGAAAGTTTTGAACTTGACACGTTGCTTCCTGTCCGCAGAATACCCGTCAAGAAAGGTCAATTGATAGCTTATAGCGGCAATTCAGGCCTTTCGGCCGCACCGCACCTGCATTTTGAAATCCGTGACTCTAAGACGGAGGAAACGGTAGACCCCTTGTTGTGGTTCTGCGACCGGATAAAAGACGACATCGCACCCAAACCCTACAAAGTGGCCCTTTTTGCCATTGAAGGGGAAGGCGCACTCAGCACGGGCAATTCGAAGGCCATCGTTTCCGTTTTCAATAACAAAAAGGGCGAATGGATTACCGGTGCCTTGCCAACAGCCTGGGGGAAAATCGGGCTGGGGCTGAATGCGTATGACTACATGGATAACAATGCCAATCAGTACGGTGTTTGCAGCATTCGACTTTTTCTGGACAATGAGGTAATTTTCCAACAGGATCTTTCCCGTTTCAGTTTTGAGCAAACCAGGTATGCAAATTCACTGGTTGATTATGAAGGCTGGCAACGCAACCACACTTGGATCATGAAATCCTTCTTGGATCCGGGGAACAGGTTGAATGTCTACCCCATGCTCAAGGACTGGGGATACGTTACTATAAATGAGCAAAAAAAATATTCATTCAGGTACGAACTGATGGACCGAGCCGGTAACGCAACGGAATTCAGGTTTACGGTTCAAGGCCAGAAACGTACCATTCCAACAAAAATATTCACCGGTAAGAAACTAATTTTTTGGGTTCCAAACTATTTCAGCAACACTGATTTTAAATTGGACATCCCTGCCGGCACACTCTGTCGGACCCTGGATTTCCAGTTCAAGCAAATACCCGACACGGGTTATTCCGATGTTTTTAAAATCCATAACCCCTATATTCCGCTTAACAAACCCATTCAGGCATGCTTCCGCATCCACAAGGACAACCTGGCAGATAAAGCACATTATTACCTGGCCAAAGTTGCTGAAAATGGGCAGACAAGCTATGTACCAAGCACCTACGACAACGGTTGGATGGTAGCTGAACTCAAGGATTTCGGAACGTACAAAGTATTGTCAGACACCATCCGGCCTAAAATATCTGCCCCAAATCTTGAAAGTATGGGGAAAAATAGCGTAATTCGCATCCGTATTACGGACAACGCCTCGGGGATAAAGTCCTGGCGTGGAAGCATTGATGGGAAATGGGCTCTTTTTGCATTGGATGGAAAATCCGGCTGGTTGAGCTACGTTCTGGATTCGGCTCGGGTAACCTCTGGCCGTGAACACGAACTCCGTTTATCCATCAAGGATGGTTGCGGTAATGAAAACTGTATCACATCCACGTTTTCTTGGGCTCGTCCCTATTAAAACTCATTGAATAGCGAACACGTGAAAAATTACTTAATACTCACTGCACTTTTTGTCTTTTGTCTGATTCAGACAGGGCAAAGCTGTACCAATTTCATCGTCGGGAAAAAAGCCTCCGTCGATGGGTCCGTGATGGTCACCTATGCCGCAGACTCCCACAACCTGTACGGTGAATTGTACCATAGGCCGGCTACCGACTGGCCAGACGGCAGCATGCTTGAAATCTACGAATGGGATACCGGAAAGCCCTTGGGTCGCATTCCGCAAGCGCGTCATACCTATCAGGTAAACGGCAATATGAACGAAAACCAGGTCACCATCGGGGAAACCACCTTTGGCGGACGGCCAGAACTCGTCGACACAACAGCCATTATCGATTACGGTAGCCTCATCTACATTGCCTTGCAGCGTTCCAAAACGGCGCGTGGAGCCATCCGTCTAATGACGGAACTTATTGAACGTTACGGGTATTACAGCGAAGGCGAATCGTTTACGGTAGCCGATGCGAATGAAGCCTGGATACTGGAAATGATTGGTAAAGGCCCAGACTACAAAGGTGCCGTATGGGTAGCCGTCCGCATTCCGGACGATTGCATTGCAGCCCATGCCAATCAAGCCAGAATCCGTCAATTTCCGTTGGATGATCCGGAGAACTGCATTTATTCACCCGATGTGATTTCCTTTGCCCGTCAACAAGGATATTACAACGGAACCAACAAGGATTTCAGTTTCGCCGATACCTATGCACCACTGACTTTCAGCGCCTTGCGTGCTTGTGAAACCCGTGTCTGGAGTTACTTCCGGAAGTTCAAGAGCAACATGGATGTGTATTTACCTTACCTTCAGGGCAAAATTTTGAATCCTATGCCCCTGTATATCAAACCTGAACGCAAGATTTCAGCTCAAATGCTGAAAAATGCCATGCGGGACCATTTCGAAGGTACGCCTTACGATATGACCAAAGACATTGGTTCCGGACCGTTCCATTCTCCTTACCGCTGGCGTCCGATGGAATGGAAAATCGATTCCCTCACCTATTTCAACGAACGGGCAGTATCCACTCAACAGACCGGTTTCAGCTTTGTGGCACAGATGCGCGACTGGTTGCCCAATCCAATCGGAGGCATCCTCTGGTTTGGCGTGGACGATACAAACACGAGCGTTTACATACCCATCTACTGTGGCAGCAACAAGGTGCCCGAATGCTTTCGTGAGGGCAATGGCGACATGATCAACTTTTCCTGGACCTCCGCTTTCTGGATATACAATTGGGTTTCCAACCAATGTTATACGAAGTACGATTTCATGATCAAGGACATCCGTCCGATACAGGACAGCCTGGAAAACAAGTTCAACCGGGAAGTGTTGCAGATTGATCTGAAGGCTTCGGCCATGTATGCCAAAGATACTGCCGGAGCACTGAGCGTCATTTCAGACTATTCCGAAGCCATGGCCCAACAGAGCACAGCCCGCTGGAAAAAGCTGGGTGAATACCTGATGGTGAAATACATGGACGGCAACGTCAAGAAGGAGAAGGACAAAGCTTTCCTTCGTAACGCTTACGGACATCCCGAAACCCCGAATTTCCCGGGCTATGACGAAAAATACTATCGCAACATTATCAAGGAAACCGGTGACAAATTCCGCGAAACCAAAACCATTTACGACTCAAATTAACTACGATGGACGAACAACTCATACTGACCGTGACTGCCCGTGCGCAGGCATGGCTCGCTCCTTCTTTCGATGCTGAAACAAGAACTGCCGTTCAGGAAATGCTCAACAATGAAGATAAGACCGAACTGATCGAATGCTTTTACCGGGACCTGGAATTCGGTACCGGCGGACTTCGCGGCATCATGGGCGCAGGCACGAACCGGATGAACATCTATACCGTAGGGGCTGCCACACAAGGGCTTAGCAACTACCTGAACAAATGCTTCGCCAACATTCCGCAGATTTCAGTAGCCATCGGTTATGACTGCCGAAACAACAGCCGGAAATTCGCCGAGATTTCAGCCGATATTTTCTCGGCCAACGGCATCAAGGTGTATCTATTCGAAGACCTCCGCCCCACGCCTGAAATGTCGTTTGCCATCCGCAGACTGGGTTGTCAGAGCGGCATCATCCTGACAGCTTCGCACAACCCGAAAGAATACAACGGCTACAAGGCTTATTGGGACGATGGCGCGCAAATCATCGATCCGCACGACACCAACATCATCGATGAGGTGAACTTGGTGAAGCCCACCGACATCAAGTTCGAGGGTAACAAAGCCTTGATCGAAATCATCGGCAAGGAAATTGACGAGGCCTTTATTAAGGCTATCACAGGCATTTCTTTATCGCCCGAAGCCATTGCCCGCCACCACGACCTTAAGATTGTCTATACACCCATCCACGGCACCGGAGTGATCCTCATTCCTGCCTGTCTCAAAGCGTTCGGTTTCACCAACCTGATTCCGGTGCCCGAACAGAATGTGGTCAGCGGCGACTTCCCCACCGTGGTTTCTCCCAACCCTGAAGAACCTGCAGCCCTTTCCATGGCCATTGAAAAAGCTAAGGAAACCGATGCAGACATCGTCATGGCTTCCGACCCCGATGCAGACCGCATGGGTATTGCCGTCAAGAACGACGCCGACCAGTGGATCCTGGTGAATGGCAACCAAACGGCTTTGCTTTTCATCTATTACCTCATAACCCGCTGGAAAGAAAAGGGCCTGCTCAAAGGCAATGAATACATTGTCAAGACCATTGTTACGACGGAACTCATCAAAGCCATCGCAGACAAGAACGCCGTGGAATGCTACGACTGCTTCACCGGTTTCAAATGGATTGCCGCTGTGATCCGCGATTTGGAAGGTAAAAAAACCTACATCGGTGGTGGCGAAGAAAGCTACGGCTTCCTGCCCGAAACCTTTGCCCGTGACAAAGATGCCGTTTCTTCTTGTGCTTTGATGGCTGAAATCGTCGCCTGGGCCAAGGATCAGGGCAAATCGCTCTACCAACTCCTGCTCGACATCTATGTGGAATACGGCTTCTCCCGTGAGAAAGGCGTTTCCATCGTGAAAAAAGGCAAATCGGGTGCAGACGAAATTCAGCAGATGATGAGCGACTTCCGTGCCAACCCGCCCAAAGAAATCGCCGGTTCGCCTGTGGTCCTCATCAAGGATTTCGAAACGCTGGATGCCGTTGAACCCGTCACAGCCACCTACTTCAAACTCGATATGCCAGCCACATCCAACGTGTTGCAGTATTTTTCGGAAGATGGCAGCAAAGTCTCCATTCGTCCTTCGGGAACGGAGCCCAAAATCAAGTTCTACATCGAGGTTCGTGGCCAAATGGCTTCTCGTTCCGATTACGATGCTGCCGTGGCTGCTTCTGAGGTGAAGGTTAAGGCAGTAATGGTCTCCCTCGGGCTTTAAATCAACATAGGAATAAAATTAGTCTACCGTCATTAATTAACAACAATTTTACTAGAAAATACAATTTTATCCTGTTGCATTACTTTTAGGAAACAGACTCCCTTAGGTATTCTATCAAAAGTACATTTAGAATTCCCCTGAGTCTGAATTGTTCGCAAACACTTTCCATTAATATCTATCAATTCAAATTTCAGAGTTCCGGGATAATTTAGTGCTGGCATCTCAACAACGAACGAGCCCTTGTTAGGATTTGGATATACTTTGCATGAGTTCGCATCTATAACTTGAAGTTTTGAAATCCCACTATTTATAGTTACGACAGACACATTTCCATTGACTGGATCACTACTATCGCTCAAACGTACTTGCAAGGTAATCGGAAAAACTGCTTTTCTCAACAATGCAGTATCAACGACAGAAATTGCTCCGGTTAATGCATTCACACTTACTGAGCCAACAGCACTAGATGACACCATACTATATATGAGCGTTTGATTCGTGCCGCTGCCATCAATAGCAATGATTCCAATACGTAAGCCGGGTGTACTAGTCGCTGGATCCACTAAAAAAGATTGATTGGAAATACCCGGCACATTGGCGACTTTAACGAAAACATCAAACTCGGCAGCACTCGAAAATCCGTTGGAATTTACTTCGGATAA